>Ga0153915_10000260_pt1 | contig 47774 bp, 35 predicted proteins | sample Opewatmetagenome_2_FD_107003 | JGI IMG/M metagenome (GOLD analysis project Ga0153915, IMG submission 107003) | Freshwater wetland microbial communities from Ohio, USA - Open water 3 Core 3 Depth 3 metaG | ecosystem: Environmental > Aquatic > Freshwater > Wetlands | place: USA: Ohio, Lake Erie...
CTGCCGCTTCGGTAGCCGCCTCCAGGGCCGCGCCCGGCTCCGCGGTTTCCTCGGAGGGGATCTCGAAACTCTCGCCCTCGGGGATGTCGAAGGCATCCAGGCCCGGTTCCGTGGCTTCGGCGGGGACGGTTTCGACGGCCTCGGTCTCTGCCCCTTCGGTAGTCGCGTCTGGTACCGCGTCTGCAGCCGCGCCGGGTTCCTCGAGGCCCTCCATGGGAGGCAATACAAGGTCGTCACCGCTTTCAGGAATTGCCGGTTCCTCGACGGGGGCCGCGGATTCCGGCGCCTCCTCCGTTGCGGTCGGGCCCTCTTCGAGCGTTTCCATCCCATTCAGGTCCGAGAGGGCCGTGATGTCCCCCAGGTCCAGGCCCGGCTCCTCCGGGGCAGGTTCGCTCGGAACGAGCGGCGCCTCCTGAGGCTTTTTTTCGGGGGCCGGCTTCTTTCCCTTGAGGGGTGCTTCCTTTTGTGGCCGGGGCTCCGCGGCCTTCGCCTGACGCTTTGGGGGCGTCTTCGGCTTGTCGATGCTGTCCGGTTCCTTTTCCTCCCCGAACAGGGAGGCGAAATCCAGGTCGGGCAATTCCTCGGTTTCCGGCTCCTGCGCCGGTTTCTTCTGCGGAGCGATGGCCTCGTCCAGGGCGGAAAGGTCCGGGCCGGTTTCCTCCTCCGCGGCGGTTTCCCCGCCGCTGAAGGAGTCCAGGAGCTGGCTGATGTCAGTCGACAGGCCTTCCTCCGGGGGCACGACGTCCTCTATGGTTTCCTGCTTCTTCGCGCGGATTTCGGGCTCCGAACCCAATGAGTTCAGTATGGTCTTGAATTGTTCGATGTCCGATCGGCTCGGCATGGGACTCCTACATACAGTTTCGGCGTCTTTCGCGGCGCCCATGACCCGCCGTCAAGGGTCCCGGAGCGCATACCGATGTTAGTACTGGGACCGGAAATACCGGATCCACGGACGGATTGTACCAGAAAACGGACGGGAATGCATCGTGGGAAAAAGAGCTTGTGAATCGTCTCTCCGGGCCGGCCTGAGGCCGTGTGTGGCCTTCGCGCTCCTTTTCTGCGCCGGCATCCAGGCCTCAGCCCTGGACGGCATCTATCTGGACCTCAAGGCGATGACCTATACGGAAGCGCGCGCTCCGGAGATCGTCGATGACATCATCTTCTTCACCTACCAGTCGGAAACGTCCGCCCGCCATGTGGCCGTCCGCTTCGCCCATGAGGGTTTCAGCATCCTGCACTCCTATGCCAGGAACGAGTATGGGGTTTTCGTGCTGGACTATCCCGTTCCCGAAGAGACGTCCGTCCTGCGGTACCGGATCGTCGTGGACGGCCTCTGGATGAGGGACCCGAAGAATCCCTCCATGGAGACCGACAGGATGGGGGAGGAGTTTTCCGTCCTGGAGATCGGCAGGCAGGATCTTTTCAAGGCCAACCCCCGCATGCAGAAGGACGGAAGCGCCCTTTTCACGTTCCGCGGCTCGGCCGGGAAGGATATCGCCCTCGTGGGGGATTTCAACAACTGGGATCCCTTCCTGGACCGGCTCAACGAGACCGAAGACGGGGTCTATGAAATCTCGTTGAGGCTCCGCGCGGGGACCCATGGGTATTACTTCCTCATCGACGGGGACAGGAGGCTCGATCCGCGCAACTACGAGACGATGGAAACCGGCGATGGGCTGGTCGTTTCCGTCTTTTCATGGCCGCCCGTCCGTGAGACGGCCCCCACGGCCGTGAGCAGGGCCAAGCCCTCGACGGGCCATCACTAGGCCTCGGGCGGGGAAGCGGGGAACTCGCGGCCCCATGCGTCGGCGAAGAGCATCGCGGAGAGGGGATGCCGCTTTTTTTCCCTTGGTTCCGACTTGTCCAGCGGGAATCCGACGCCGATCAGCGCGAGGATCTTCACGCGCGACGGAATCCCGAGGATGCGGCGGATGCTCCCCTGCCTGAACCATCCGATCCAGCAGGTCCCCAGCCCCAGTTCCTCCGCGCGGAGCACCAGGTGCTCCCCGGCGATGCCGCAGTCCAGCTGGTGATAGGAGATCCCCTTCACCGCCTCTCCCACGCGTGCGTGGTGGATGCTCATGTCCGCGCAGAGCACGAACAGCAGGGGCGCATCGGATGCGAACCTGTTGGCCACGATGCCGCCCAGGCCCTCGCGGCAGATCCGCTCCCTGGTGCCCGGCTCCCGCACGGCCACGAGGCGCCATGGCTGGCTGTTGCACGCCGATGGCGCCAGGCGTGCGGCTTCCGCCATGGAGAGCACGAATTCTTCCGGGACGGCCCGGGCGGAATCGTAGCGGCGGCAGCTCGAGCGCCGACGGATCAAGGCGAGCAATGCGGAATCTCTCATGCGTCCCCCTTCAGCCTGTGGATCATGTCGTACCATTTCAGCGCGCTCTCATTGCGGAATGGAATCCGGTGCAGCTTTCCCTCATAGCTGAAGTGCAGCTTGTCCCCCGGATCCACAGACAGGGCCTCGATGCGGGAAAGGGGTGCGGAGAACCGGACGCCCAACCTGCTGCGGAACAGCAGGCGCCGGTCCGTGAGGAAGGCCCGGCCGAAGGCGAGGACGCTCAACACGGGGAACCGCTCCTGTTTCATCAGGAAACGGGGCCTGGAGATCATGTAGAGGCGTTCCCCTTCCTCCAGGCCGAGGCGGAGGCCGGTCTGGATCGGATGGAGCGGCATGGAGCGGACCCGTGCGTACACCGAATGCAGAGGGAGCCAGTCGTCCTCCGGTTTGCCCTGCTCATCGGCCACGGCGACGCGGCATGAGAGGTCCACGATCCAGGAGGAGAAGCAGCTGGAGCACTCCACGCGGTTGGACGAATAGGGGCGTGTCACCTTGAGGCCTTCGAGGGTCCCGCAATTCGGACAGCGGTAGAGCAGGCGGGTCAGGTTGACCGCCAGGCCCGAGCGGGTGCGGGCGGGAGGCAAGGCGGGAAGGTCGTAGTCCGGATTCCGTATGCACGCCGTGATGTCGTCGAAGACCTTTCCTTCGTCCTCCGGGATCGTGTCCGGATCGTAGAGCTTGGTGAATACTCCGCGCACGGGCAGCTTGCGCCACCACTTGGCCCATCGCGGATAGGACAGATAGGCCCCTTCCAGCCGGCAGACGTAGACGGGGACCTTCAGCTTCTGGATGAGCCGCACGATGCCCGGCACGATGGGCGTGTTGAGGCCGTCCCAGGTGCGGACCCCCTCCGGGAAGATGCCGATGAGCTGGTCCTTCGCCGCGAGCTGGAAGATTCTCCGCATCGCCCCCAGATCGGCCGCGGCCTTCCTCTTGGGGAATCCACCGAACCAACGGATCACCTTGCCCACCAGGGGCTGGCGGAACAGATCCTCCGTGGCCGCGAAATAGACGGGCCGCCGCAGCATGGCGTAGATCCAGACGGGATCGAAGAGGCAGACGTGGTTGGCCAGGATCAGTCCGGGGCCGCTCCGGGGGACCTTTCCGGCGTCCACGGGCTGCAGCCGGAACACGTTCAGGATGAAGCGCCGGAACAGGAGCGCCATGAAGCCGTAGAACAGCCGGTTCACCAGGCGGCGTTGCTGCAGGCGCAGGGAGGATTCCTGTTCCGTCATGGATTCCCTTCGCAAGAGGAACTCCCGATCGCCCTGCCCGGGCCGCGGCAAGCGGCTGACCTGCCCGTCCTGTCGAACAGTCCCATTGCGTGCATGCAATTCCTTCCTGCCCGGTTTCCCATGATGCGGAAGATGTCTTCCGACGCTTCCCGGCGCGTTGCGGACCCGATGGCCCGGTTTTCATAAGGGTCGGGGTCCCCCACGCCGAAAGTATAATGAGAAAGCCCGTTTGCTGCATATAGGGACCTGCGGCTTTCCGGATTCGTGGAGTTTTTCCGCGGGAGCGTGTTATATTTCTGCATAGCGCTTGGAAAGGGGACGGCGGGCATGCGGTTGAAGAACTACAATGAAGATCTTGTGTTGGACACGGTGAAGTTGGTGCTCAAGGACCGCAAGGACGTGAAGTCGACGCGCTCTTTCGTCCTCGACGTGGCCGCCTATGCGCTCAACCGGATCCCCCCAAAATACATCACCAGCGAGCGCGGGTTCACCCATGCGTTCGTCGGCGATTGGATGGGGGACGAGACGGAGGAGAAGCTGATCGACGTGATCGAGCTGATCGCGATCGTCAACCGCGGCATCGATCTTGTGGCGGGGCGGAGGCGGGAGATGGCCGGAAGCCGCCGGAAGGGCTCCGCGGAGGTTGCGACTCCCACGGACCGGCTGGAACTCACGTATTTCTACAATATCCCGCACATTTTCGGCAGGATCGTCGACGCCGAGAAGGGCACCCCGGTGACCCAGGCGGACGCCACGCTGTTCCTCAATGACGAGGTTTCCGTCTCCGCGGAGCCCGGCTGGCAGAACCCCTACCGGACCAGCGAACAGACCAAGGGATACTTCACCTTCTGGCCGAAGGCGGAATCCGGCGGATCCGAGACGATCAAGATCGAGATGCGGATCGGATTCTGCCATGACAGGTACGAGCCTCTTTCCCTCCGGAAGAACCTCAAGATCCCGGGGGAGTTTTTCGTCTATGACTACATCCGCGGGGACCGGGTCCTCGACCTCGGCACGCTGACGATGCAGCCCCGCTGATGCGGCCCCGCCTCCGAGGCGGGCTTCCCCCGCGGGATGCATGGCGGGGATGTCACCAGGGCGGCGCCGCCGGAGCCGCGCGCCCCGTTTCTTTACTTGCCTTTCGATCCCGGCAATGGTATGATTCATTCTTGGAAGCTGTTCGGCGCAATCGTCGAACAGCTTTCCGATGCGGTTTGCCGTCCGACGGTGGCGCGTCGAATCATCAGGAAGTGGAAGAGGAGCTTCAGCATGGAACCCAAAAAAATCCCAGTCCAGGTGCTCCAGGCGGTTTTCAAGGACCTTGCCAAGGGTTCCGAGAAGGCCGTGGGAACCTATCTCTACAAGGGATACAGGATCCAGGTGAGCCGCTATCAGTCCTCGGGGACGGAACGCTCCGCCCAGCTGTACAAGAGGAGGCGTGAAAACGGCCTCTGCGTCCGCTGCGGCGCCAAGGTCACCAAGAAGAATCCGTCGACCGGCAAGCTGTACCGTCTTTGCGACGAGCATCGGAAGGAAATCGACCGTTCCTGACGGAACCCCGGCCGTCGTACGGCGCCGCACGACGGCCGGGGTTCCGCCGATCACGCGCCACGCGTGATCTCGAGACCCAATAAAGTCACGTCGTCCTCGAAACGCCCTTCCTGCGAATAGGCCTTGATCCTCTCGGCAAGCTGCGCCAGGCGGGCTTCCATCGACGGCGCGGCGCAGCGCTCCGCCTCGAAACGTACGGTATCCACGTCCGTGACGGATCCGTCGCGGCAGGTGAGGCCCATCAGACCGTCGGTATATACGAGGATCCGGTCGCCGGGAAAAAGCGCGACGGTCTCCTCCTCAAAGGTCGTGTCGGGCGAGACGCCCAGGATGGTGTTGGTGACCTGGAGAAACCGGGGTTTCCCGTCATGGGGATGGTAGAGCGGATAGGGATGAGCCGCGTTGACGTAGGACAGCCTCATGGAACGGGTGTCCACGAGCAGGGCGATAGCGGAAGGATAGAATCCCTCCTCCATCGTCTGGCAAAGGGACCGGTTCAAGCGCGCCATGTACTCGGCCGCCGAGGTGATCTGGTGGGAGCTGTAGAGCAGATTCGCCTTCAGGAGCATGGTGTACAGGGCGGCCGGAATCCCATGGCCCGTCACGTCCACGACGATCGAAAGCGTGCGTCCACCTCCTATGTCGATGACGTCGAAGAAATCGCCTCCGATGGAACCATAGGGCAGATAGACGCAGGCCGCCTGGAGCGGGGGGAAGGAGAAGCTGCGCCGGGGCATGATGGACTTCTGGATCTTCTGCGCCAGAACCAGCTCCTCCGCGATCTCGCCTCGCAGTTCCGCGATGTGTTCGTACTGGCGCCTGAGGCGGATGTGCGCGTCGACCCGGCTCAGGACCTCCAGGTGGTTGAACGGTTTCGTGATGTAGTCGATCCCCCCGACCTGGAAGGCCTTCGCCTTGTCCTCGGGATCATTGAGCGAAGTGATGAAGATGATGGCGATGTTCCGCGTCCGCTCGTCCGCCTGCAGCCGCCGGGCCACCTCGTATCCGTCGATGTCCGGGATGACGATGTCCAGAAGCACGAGGTCCGGCAGGTTCCGCTCCGCCTGACGTATCGCCTCTTCCCCCGTTTCCGCGGTCATCAGGACGTATTCGCTGCGTTCGCTGAGGATCGCGCCGAGGATGGCCAGGTTCGTCGTGGAGTCGTCAACGATGAGTATGGAGCCCTTTTTGCCCTGCATGCGATTCCAGTCCCAATATAACAGAACCGATGGGGCGGGGCCAAGGGCGTACCGCAGGTCCGCCTGAGGCCCCCTGTTCCATTGGTGACAAGGCCGTCCCGTTCCGATAATGTAAGCTGGCGGGTCATGGGATCCTCGCGGTTGTGGATATTCCGATCACAGGAGGCGCGGGTGGTCAAAGATTACATCGAACAACTCAAGGACATTCCCATGATGCCCGAGGTTTCCGCCAAGGTGGTGAAACTGACGGAAGACAAACTGGAAATCTCATTCCGGGAGCTGGAAAACATCATCAAGACGGATCCGGGCCTGACCGCCAAGATCCTCAAGATCGCCAACTCCGCCCTGTACGCCCGACAGCGGGAGATCAAGAGCCTCCAGATGGCCATCACCCTGCTCGGCTTCAAGAACATCAAGAGTCTCGTCCTCCTGATCACGGCATCCGGCTTCTTCCCCCACATGCGGAAGGCCCAGTTTTTCCGTCTCTACTGGGCCCATTCCCTGGTCAGCGGCTTCCTGGCGCGCAAGATCGCCATCCGCTGCAACCGCAATGACCTTTCGGAAGAGGCGTTCATCGCGGGGCTTCTCCACGACATCGGCCAACCGGTGCTCTACGGCGTGAACAGCACGGAATACGAGGCGGTCCTCGCCGAGGAGAAGGACGGGATTCTGCCCCTCGAAGCGATCGAGGACAGGCATTTCGGGGCCAATCACCGCGAAGTGGGCGGCGCGCTGCTCAAGAAATGGAATTTCCCCGACATCTACGCGGACACGGCCCTGGAACACGAAAGCGTCAACATCACCTCGCCGCACAAGACGTTGATCATCTTCGCCTCCGTTGCCTGCCTCCTGTCGGAACCCGTCGTTTTTGGCCGCATCACGGAGCAGAAAAAGGAGATCCTGGCCAAGCTGCGGCCCTATACATGCCTGGGTGCCGGAGAGATGGAGGATTTCCTGGCGGCGGCCAACGAGGATCTGAAAAAGGATCCCCTGTTCAAGGAATACCAGAGCCTCCTCGGCCTCGCCTGACGGCTCCGTTCACGGAGCGATCAGGTTGGGCAGCTTGACGGCGCAGTTGAGGTTCAGGTACATCGACCAGTACTTCCAGAGGCTCGTCGCCGTATCGAGGGTCGCATTGGCCAAGGCGGACAGCGTGAAGGTCAGGTTCCCCTGCGTGAGGGTGGCGTCCACCTGTCCTTCCAGCTTCAGCACGCACGTCGTCAGGGCGGGATCCAACAGCTTTTCCCAGTACCCCCCGGCGTAACCCCGCAGGCTCAAGCCGAGGACCGTGCCCTCCATGAGGCCGATCCAGGTGGCCCCCGTGAGGCTTCCGCCGGCCAGAAGGACGCCTTGGGGCGTGTAGTAGTTTGTCTTCGTGTCCTGGGAGTCCTGCCAAGTGGCATTCCCCGTCAGGGCGAGCGTGGTCCAGGGGTTGCCGCCCTTGTAGAGATAGACGGTCATCTCCTCCACGGCGGTCCAGATCCGGTTGCCGTCCGACAGCGATTCCACCTTGCCGTAGGTCCGCATCGAGGTGTCGTGGAGTACGGGCACGTCGAGGAAGGCGAGGGACGCGGACAGGTTGGCTTCCCCGGAAGTATCCGTGACGTCCGCACGAGCGGGATCGAGGGTCTCCGTCTGGCGGCCCCACCGGAACGTTCCGTTCAGGTACACGTAGTCTCCGAGCCCCAGCGTGGCGTCCACCTTGACGTAGGGATCCATGTCGTAGGAAAGCAGCGTGTCCATCAGGGATACGCTGCTGAGGTCCAGGGCCGCCGTGTATTTCTCAGGGTCCGACCAGAGGTACAGCCCGGCGGCGGGAGTCAGGGTCATCCGCAGGAAGTACAGGTCCAGAAGGATGCCCGCCGAGATGTCGTGGACCTGATAGGAGCGTTCCATGGTGGCCGCCGTGGAGGATGTCACGACCGTATCGCCCTGGACGTTCTCCGTCTGGTAGCCCGCCACGAGCCCCAGGAAGCTGTTCAGCAGCTTCCTGTAGGAGGTCCCGCCGTGCCAGGTGAACTTGTTGGGGTCGGCCAGCACGTAGGAGGTCGTGGTCAGGGTGTCCGTGTGTTCACGCGCGGCCTTGTTGTAGAGGGACGTCACGTTCTCGTACTCCGGGTCCGCATTGTAGACGGTGCGGAAGGAGTCCATGGCGGCGCTCCAGTTCCGGTTCCATTGGTAGACCTTCCCGAGGCGGAAGAGCGCGCTCAGGTCGTTGGGGTCGATGGCCAGGACCTTGCGGAACTGCAGGATGGCCGGCTCCAGGTCCTCCTCCGCCAGGTAATAGTCCCCCAGGTCGTTGCGCAGGAGGTAGGTGGCCTCCTCGTAGCGGAAGAAGGCCCGAACGACCGCCCTGCGAAGCACCGGGTGGAGCTCATCCAGCGTCCTCTGGACCTTGGACCGTTCCGTGGGACCGGAACGCTCGATCCGTTGGAGTTCCCCCAGGGCCTCCTGGGCCTTGGCCGCGGCTTCCGCCTCCACGTAGGTTTCCGGCTGACCCGAGACATCCTTCAGGGACGCGGCCACGGAGACGAGGTCCTTCAGGTAGGGCGGCGACGGGGAGGATGCGGCCAGAAGGTTCCCGATCGCCAGTTCCGCCTCCGCGGTCTTCCCTTGCCAGAGAAGGCTCTGCGCGAGGCCCGCCTGATGCTCGCCCAGGGGGTCCGCGTCCAGGGGAAGCGCGCGGAAGGCCGTCTCGGCGTCGCGTGCCTGACGTTCCGACAGATGGATGCCGCCCAGGACCTGCAGGGCGAGGGGGGAACCCCGCTTGGCATCGCGTTCCAGTTCCTGCACGGTGGCCTCGCGGTCCCAGCGCCAGCGGATCGGTGAGACCTGCTTTGAGAAGACATCCTCGGCCTGCTTGTCCTTCTCCAGCTGGACGGCGGTCCTCTCCCCCTCCCCGTCCATCAGCGCGACGAGGCCGTCGAACTGCTTCACGAGGGCCAGGGCGTCCGCCACCGTCTGCATGAGCTTCCCGCCTTCCGCGGCAAGGGCGGCCTCCGCCTCATGGCGCTTCGCTTCCGCCGCTTCCAGGGCGGATGTCGCCTTCTCCGCTTCCGCGTCCCGCTGCGCCATCCTCTGATCGCGGTTCTTCGTCTGCTGTTCGGCGTCTTTGGCACCCGGATCCACCGGGGTTTCCGCCTGGGCCGCGCGCTCCTTTTCCCGGTTCGCGTTCGCAGCCTCCAGGTCGGTCTGGGCCCGCTGCACGGTGCGCGCCGATTCGTCGCGCGCGCGCGCGGCGGACCGCCAGGCCTCCGTGCCGGCCCGCACGTCCGCCTGCCGTTTCCGGGACAGCGGGGGCAGGCGGGAGAACCAGTCGACTGTGAAATAGCCGCGGTCCAGGAGGAACAGAAGGTCCGCCTGGGCCGTTTCCTCCTCCTTCAGTTTCCGGTAGACGTGGTTCCCGAGGATGTCCAGGTAGGAATCGATGGCCTTCCTCCTCTGGCCGTTCCAGAAATAGGTCTGGGCAAGGACCTGGCGGAGCCCGAGATTGTCCGGGTTCTCCTTCAGCTTCGCCTCGTATTCCCCGATCACCTTCTCCTTCAGGCCCTGCCGTTCCCTGTATTGGGTCAGGAAGACAGTCAGGCGGTCCGACTCGATGAAGGAGGACTGGATGAGGCCGGCCATGCGCTCCGCTTCCTTGAGGTTTCCCATGCGCTGATGGGTGTCCATGAGCAGCAGATAGGACTGCAGGTCCTGCGGCGCCGCGCGGATGGCCTGTTCCAATGTCTGCACCGCGCGTTCCGGATACCCGTTGAGCGAATAGGCGTCGGCCAGCTCCTGCAGTTTCGCCACGTCCCGTCCCGCGATGTCCTGCGCGTCGCGGAACGCCGTTTCCGCCGCGGCGGAGTTGCCCGCCCACAGTCGGGTCAGCCCCAGGCTCACGGTCAGGCCGAGGTCCTTGGGAAACGCCGCGAGGCCGTCGGTGAGGAACGCGATGGACTCCGCGTACCGGCCGCTCCACGCCGCCACCTTGCCCGCTTCCAGCCAGATGTCCCTGCGCGACGGATCGCGGGAGAGGAACTCCCTGTACTTGCGGAGTCCTTCCACCGCATCGCCCTTCCAGATCCGGTTCTTGGCGATCAGGATGGCGGCCTCGGCATTGCCGGGCTGCAGCGCGATGGCCTTGTTCAGGTACTTCAGGGCGTTCAGGTAATCGCTGAGCATTGTGTACAGCAGGGACGCGTCGATCAGCGGCTGGACCCGGGACGGGTCGTCCCGTGCGGCGATGATCGCGTCGTCCAGGGTGGGGAAGGGGCGGCCCGCATCGGGATTGTCCGGATTGCGCGGGTAGAAGGCGGGCAGGGGATCCGAGAGCAGCCGCTTTCCCCCGTCCTTCCTCACGAGCAGGATGCAGTCCAGGTAGAAGAACCAGTGGCCGTCGGCCCGCCGTTTCTCGCTCACCTCGATGCGCAGGGAATGCCGTCCCGCCTTCAGGTCCAGCTCTCCCGCCCGGTTCCAGTAATAGGAGGGGGCGTAGGTCTCCGTGACGGCCACGTCCTCCCGATAGACCGCCCGCGGTTTCCCCCCGTCCAGGACGGCCTGGAAGGGCGACGCGTAGGACTGGAGATCCTCCTGGCGCGGTCCGGGCGGCGTGCCGCCGTACCACAGTTCGTAGGTCCCATCCACGGCCGCCTGGAAGGCGTATTCGGCATAGAAGGACGACACGCCCTGCAGTCCCGTGCTGCGGTTGAGCTGCAGGGAACGCGATCCCGAGCATCCGTAGTTCAGTACCGCCTGCTTGTCGAAGTTCGTCGAGACGGCCTCTTCCCCCTCCATGTAGACGATGTCCGGGTTGTCCTTCGGGAACACGGGTTCCAGCCTGGTCACGGCGGGTGGGACCGCCGCCGCGGTGGCCTGCGTGCCTCCTTCCGTCCGCGTCGTTGAGGATGTGTCCGTGTTTCCTTCCGCCTGTGCCGATGCCAGGACCGCTGCGCACAGGATGAGCAGGCAGGCTGCCGGGGCGATCATCCGTTCACTTTTCATGTTTGACTCTCCTCAATCTTGCGCTCCTATGATACTATGGAAACCGTGCCGAAAAGTAGGACGATTCTGCGGGCATGCGAAGTCGCCTTTTTTTCCCTCTTCCTCGCGGCGCTGAATTGTCTCTTTCCGGGCGATCCGGGTTTCCTGAAAAGCGCGTTCAATCCCTATCTGATTCTCGCCATCATCCTATCTCCCTATTACGGAAAATATTACGGGTTCCTGAGCCTCTTCCTGTCCGCTTTCCTCTGGATTTTTCCCCTTCCCGTCGCGCTGTCGTGGCTTCAGCCGGCAACGGCCCCCGCGTCCCGGATGGCCCTGGCCGCCGCCTCCGCGATTCCCATGGCCGTGACGTTGGGCGAGGTGTACGTCCTCGGACTCATCCGCGACTCCCTCATGCAGCGTGCAGGGGATGCCCGCTCGAGGCTCCAGAAGATGGCCCGGGAAAAGGGGCTTCTCAACCGGCAGGTGCGTTCCCTGCGGACGGTCAACCTGGAATTCGAGGAAAGGCTCTCCCGTCAGGAGGAGAGCATCACGTCCCTGTACGGCCAGGTCCAGGCCCTCTACTCCGTCAACCTGGAGAAGGCGCTCCAGTCCATCCTGGAAATGGCACGCCGTTTCGTCGGCGCCACGCGCTGTTCGATCTGGGAGTACCGCGGGGAGTCGAAGTCCCTGGTGCTCGTTTCCACGCTGGGTTGGGAGAACGAGGATGAGGGCCCGTCCGAGATCCCGGCGGAGGAATCGATCGAAGGCTGGGTCCTGCGCAACAACATGATGTTCTCCGTGAAGATGCTCCTCGAGTATGAAAACCTGAAGAAGCTGGACAAGGGGCGGAACATCATGACGCTGCCCATCGTGGCGGGACGCAGCATCTGGGGGGTCTTGAACATCGAGGACATGCCGTTCGCGAAGTACAACCTGTTCGCGGAGAAGCTGCTGTTGATGGTCATGGCCCTCGCCGCTCCGGCGCTGGAACGGGCCATCGACTTCCAGGCCGTCGTGCGCCAGGAGGACGTGAATCCCGTCACGGGTCTGCCCTCTTTCCTGCAATTCTTCTCCATGCTGGCCAATGAGGTGAAGCGGACCGCCGCGGGGCAGGAGAACGTGACGATCCTCGTGCTGGACCTGACCAATTTCACGGATCTCGTGGGGCGGTTCGGCAAGGATGCCGTGCTTCTCCTGATGGTGGATCTGACGAAGGGGATCCGGGAACTCGCACAGGGGCACGTGAGGTTCTTCCATTACAAGGCCGATTCGCAGCTGGCCCTCCTGTGTCCCGGCCTGGGCAGCGACGGGGCCTCCCTGTTCTCCCTGAACCTGCTTGAGATGATCAACGGCGGCCGTTGGATGATCCGCGAGGAGCGCGTGTTCCTGGAGGTGATCCTCGGTTTTTCCGTGGCCGCGGGCGCCACGCAGTCCGTGGAAGACCTTCTGGGCGTGGCGGAGAACCTCCTCCTCATGCAGAAGGTGTAGCGGATGGTGGGATTCGGCTTTTTCCGGGAACGGAGGGAAGGATTCGCGCCCCGAACGCCGGCGGCCGCCTTGCGCGCCCTGGGCCTCGGGGTCGTGCCCGAGGAGTCCTTCGTGTATCTGAGCACTTCCCAGAAACCGCTGGACGAGGAGCCCTTCGATCTCGACGAGATCGAACGCGTCCTGGCCCGCAAGGACCTTGACCTGGAGACCAACATCCTGATGAAGGGGATCCTGGAAAAGCTGGTTTCCCGCGGGGAACAGGAGACGTCGCTTTTCGGTGCGGAGGGCATCAATCTCCTGGAGGCCCGGTATGTCGACCGTATCGAGGAATTGCGCCTATTCATCAAGGATCAGGGCGCGGCCCCAGGCGCGGCCTTTTCTCCCAAGACCGTCGAAGCCATGCGCAGGATGGCCCGCTGGTACTACGAACTGGCCCTCCTGCATGGAAAGACCCGTTCCATCAAGACCTTCTACCTGAAGGAGGCGTATTCCCGCTTCCGTGATTCCATGCAGGGGCCCGTAGGCATGACGGGCCCGCAGCTGCGGCTTTTCGTCGGGGTGCTCGTGGGCCTTGGCATGTACGACCAGGCGGCCCACGTCATCGCCGGCGCGCCGGATGCGTCGGATCCCGAGCTCCTCCTGCTCCGGGCGGAGGTCGCCTACCACCGCCGGGACTATGCGGAGGTCGTGCGGGCCTGCCGGGAGCGCTCGGAAAGCGGCGCCGCCATCCTGCCGGGAGAGCGGCGCCTGATCTCCTACTGGCTGGGCAAGCCGTGAGCGGGCGGCGGAAGGTCTGCCTCCTCCTGGAGGGCTCCTATCCCTTCATCACCGGAGGGGTCTCCGCCTGGGTCCAGGACCTCATCGGCGGGATGCCGGACGTGGATTTCCTCCTGTTCACCATCTCCCCGCGCCGGGGCCAGACGCTGAAATACGTCCTTCCGCCAAACGTCGTGGGACACAAGGACGTCGTCATCAATGAGCACCGGCGCATCCGGGCGCGGCCCCGCGACCGGAGGGCGCTGCTTTCCGAGCTGCGCTCCATGCACGAGGTCCTGCGGTCCCATTCCACCCCGGACCTTTCGGGGATCCTCGCGCGCATCCCGCCCGACTACTACCTGTACGACGAATCCTGCGCGAGCGACGTCGGCTGGCGCATGGTCGTCTCCGGCCACCTCCGGCACAATCCCATCTACCCGTTCTCCGAGTACTTCTGGTCCTGGAAATCCGCGCATGACATGATCTTCACCGTGCTCGGCATGGAGCCCCCGGAGGCGGACCTCTACCATGCCGTCTCCACGGGATACGCGGGCCTCGCCGCGCTCTGCGCGCGCCTGCGCACGGGCAGGCCCTTCCTGCTCACGGAGCACGGCCTCTACCACAAGGAACGGGAGATGGAGATCAAGCGGGCCTCCTTCGTCAAGGGCTACCAGAGGGACATGTGGATCAACATCTACAATGGGATCTCCCGCCTGTGCTACCGCAATGCGGACCTCGTGATCTCCCTGTTCGAGTACAACCGCAGGCGCCAGATCGAACTGGGGGCGGACGAGAGGCGCGCCGTGGTGATTCCCAACGGCATCGACGTGCCCCGCTACGGGGCGGTGAAACGGGAGCCGAGGGAGGGGTTCCACGTCGGCCTGGTGGGGCGCGTGGTGCCGATCAAGGACATCAAGACCTTCATCCTCATGGCGCGCATCGTGGCGGACCGCATCCCGGAGGCGCGCTTCTGGTGCATCGGGCCCACGGACGAGGATCCGGCCTACTGCGAGGACTGTCAGGTCCTCGTGCGCAACTTCAAGCTGGAGGGCATCTTCACGTTCACCGGAAAGGCGGACGTGCGTTCCTACTATTCGTTCCTGGACGTCATGCTGCTCACCAGCGTGAGGGAAGCCCAGCCGCTCGTGATCCTGGAGGCCTATGCCGCGGGGGTCCCGGTCGTGTCCACCAAGGTCGGCAACGTGCCGGAACTCCTGGACTATGACGAACGCCTGCTCGCTTCGACCAAGGACGCCGGGAAGCTGGCCCAGGCGGTGGCCTGGATCCACGACAATCCAGGCGAAGTGCGCGGGCTGGTGAAGCGGAACAGGGAGAAGGTGGTCCTCTTCTACGACAAGAGCAAGGTTTTCTCCCAGTACCGGGACCTATACCTAACGATGGGCGTTTCGAAAACCGTGGGAGCACCCGTGAAAGAGGCCGATGACTCCGACGCGGAGGAAGCCGAGGAGGTGCCCTGATGGCCGGGATCGGTTTCGAGCTGCGCCGCGTCCTGGCCAAGGGCGGCGTCGCCCGGTTCCTCACGGTGAGCCTGGCCGGCACGGCCGTCGTGGCCGGTCCCTGGCTGCTGTCCGTGATGGGCATCTTCGCCATCCAGAACCTGTCCCGATCCGCCATCCGCGAGGCACCGGCGTTGTTCAGCGCCGTCATCGTGTTCTGCAATTCCTTCTCCCTGATCCTCTTCGGAGGGCCGCATTACGTGTTCACCAGGAGGCTTTCCGATCTCATCTACCAGGAGAAGGACCGCGAGGCGGGCGGCGCGCTCCTGCAGTTTCTCGCCCTCACGGCCGTCTGCGCGGTCCTGGTGGGAGTTCCCTGCGCCGCATTCCTGCGCGCGGAAGGCGTGTCACGGCCCATCCTGTTCCGATTCGCCGTCGTGGCTCTCTTCCTCACCGTCAATCTGAACTGGGTGATCATGGGCTTCATCTCCCTGCTGAAGTCCTACATCGGAATCCTGCTCGCCTACCTGGGCGGTTCCCTGATTTCCGTGGCGGGCACGGCGTTTCTGGGAGCCCGCTGCGGGGCCGCGGGAGCGCTCCTGGGCTACACGGCCGGGCAGCTTTTCACCGCCGTGGTCCTCTATGGCATGAGCCTGGCCCGCTACGCCCCGCTGCGCATGCCCTGGCGGCCGCTGGCGGACGCATTCCGCAGGTACCGCTGGCTCCTGCTGTCCGGCGTCTTCTATACGTGGGCCGTCTGGGTGGACAAGGTCGTGGCCTGGTTCCTGATGGGTTCCCCCGCGGGGGGGGGATGGATCCGCGTCTATGATCCCTACGACGTGCCCATCTTCTTCGCCGTCCTCACCCTCATCCCGAGCCTCCTGTACTTCACCCTGGAGACGGAAACCAGCTACTTTCCCGCGCTGCAGGATTTCCTCCGCAGCCTCGGCAAGGGCAGCCTTGCGGAGATCCAGACGCGCAAGCGGATGGCCAACGCGGTCATGTGGAACGGCCTGCGGGAGCAGGGCATCCTGCAGGCCGTCTGCACCGTCATGCTGGCGCTGGTGGCGCCCGAGATCGTCCGTGTCCTGTTCGCCGGGCAGGTCGACGTCACGGTGCTCCGCACCACCCTCGTCGCGGTGTTCTTCCACTCCCTGTTCCTCTGCCTCCTGATCTTCCTGTTCTACCTGGAGATCCACTTCAAGGCCTTCCTTTCCGCCCTGACGTTCTTCCTCGTCAACCTGGCGGTCAGCCTGGCCATCGGGGCGGCCGGGGCGACGGGTCTCCTGGGCGGCGGCTATCTCCTGGGCGCCATGGCGGGCAGCGGCGCCGCCGTGGCGTTTCTCGCGCGGTCCGCCGGCCGCATCGACCGGATCCTCTTCCTGCGCGCCTCGCATCCGGACGGGAGCCGGGAGGAGCCTCCGTCCGCGGAGGCGGCCCACGAGGCGGCCGCCAAACGCCGCGTCCGGCGCGTTCCCTCGGCCCCCACGCAGGGCGCCTAGGACCCGTAGCGGCCGATCAGGAAGCGGTAGCGTTCCGCCATCTGCCGGCTCTTCCAGTAGGTGTTCACGTCGTAGAGGATCGGATTGGTCAGGATCGAGATCAGGCGGGCGGTCTCCTCGAGGCTGAGGGAGGCGACCTTCTTGTGGAAATGGTAGCGGGCGGCGGCGCCGATGCCGTAGACGCCCTTGCCCCATTCGATGGAATTGAAGTACAGCTCCAGGATCCTGTCCTTGCCGAGGATCAGGTCCAGCTCCAGGGCGGCGATCGCCTCCACGTACTTGCGCAGGTAGGTCTTCCTCGTGTTGAAGAAGAGGGTGCGGGCCAGCTGCTGCGTGATCGTGCTCCCCCCGTAGAGGTTGTATCCGATGAGCTTGTTCACGTTGTAGGCCTGCACGATGGCCGCCAGGTCCACGCCCGGGTGGCTGTAGAACGTGTAGTCCTCCACGCCGACGACCATGCGGCGGGTCACGGACGGGATCTGCCGCAGCGGGACGAACGTCGTCGGTTGGGCCCGCCAGCCCCTGGTGAAGAAGCGGTACAGCCGGAGGGACGTGGTGGGCGGATTGAGGAACAGGAGAAGGAGGCTGGCCACGGCCACAATGCCGATCAGCGCCGCGTGGCCCCAGAGGAACAGGCGCAGGACCGTCCCCGCCGTGCGGCGCAGCATCGCGGCCGGCGTCACGGCGTGGAGGAGCGGCCCGTACGGCCCGTTCCATCGTGTGTTCTTCCTGATCCTCGCGGCAAGTTCCATGGAGGCGGAAAAGGTAGTTTTCCGGAGGCGCAAAGTCAAGTTTCGGCGGAAGTGAGGGGGGGCGCAATGGGTCGTTCGCTTTTTTCTTGATAAACGCCTAACAAATGCTTGACTTTTTTCCTGAACAATGTAGAATGCCGCAGAGAATTCGTCATATGAAAAGATGTATCGTTTCCGTTTCTTTCATAGGGTTGTTTTTTATATCCTGTTCGACGCTGTCGTTCCAGGACGCCCGTGCCGTGAAGCCCCATAAATATCTGCCTGCAGAGGCTGCGGACCTGCCTTATGACCAGGCAGTCAGGATTTATGCGGGTCAATTGGCCGAATGGATCATGTCGGTCGACAGAAAATCCACCGGGATCGGCTATGCGGGCATGGACCAGGTCATTCAGACGACTCCGGGAGTGCATGAGATTTCGTATCGATACAAATTCTCGACACTATCGCGCGAGGGGCTTGACACACGGGTATTCCGGATGACATTCGAGCCCGGGTGTACCTATAGATTCCGGATCGGTGGCGCAGGGATTCGGTTCTGGCTGGAATGCGACAAGACCGTTGACGGCAAAACCATCGAAAAAGTAAGACTGGGCGAATGGTGGCTGTAGGATCTCGATTCAAGAATTGGTAGATCAAAAACAACTCAGGAGGCTATGATGAACTTCAGGATGGCGCTCTGTGCCTTAACGAAACGGATCCGGCTTGTACCTCTCGTAGCGGCGTTTTTTTTCCTGTCGTCCGCAATCACTTACGCAGAAGTGATCGAGTTGCAGCATTGGAACGCGATTGCCATGTCCATCAATTCGAATACCTATGCCGCTTACGATAGCAACACCCAAGAGCTTACGCATCTTTTTGAAATGTATGCTCTGGGCCTTGATTGGGGCATCAATTGGTTCATGATCGGATTCACCCTGTTCACTTCGAGGATGGAGATGGTCACCACAACCTACGGCTCCAAGACGGTAGTCACCCCCTTGAGGCACTTGTACTTGCTCCCTGTCCGTCTTTCTTTCCCATTGCTCCTTTTTAACAAACCACAGGAAGAGACGGATGAAACCAATATCTTCGGGCTTTTTCTCAAAGAAGAGATCACTTTCGTTGAGTTTTCCGTCACCTCGACGACGAATACGTTTGATAATCTTTTCAGCTTCATGCTCAACTCAGATACGAAGGTCTTTTTCAACCTACCGATGATGTTCAGCATGGGAACACCATCGGCCTACATCGGCTTCAATGTCGATTTCGGATCCGCGATCAAGACGCAGATCTACGCCGGCGTAGAAGTGGAACTTGGCCTTTTCACCGGAGTCAAGGTCGAATAGGGCAGAAGGATGCCTCCCACCCTGTGGCCAGGAACACGGGGTGGGGGATCCTGGGTATTCCGCCGATTTTAAGCACCCGCCCCCCATGTTGATGACCGAACGTACCGGGATACAGTGGTACCATCCGCGCAAGCCTCCGGATGGTCCCATGAAACCGGTCGCGGGAGCTTGTTCCTTCCCAACCGCGTGCGGTTCATGGTAGGGTGACGCCGAAATGGACTGCAGGATTCCGGGAGGCGCGCCATAGAACGCGCCGCGTCGGTGGGGGAGGTGCGGGGACGCGTCCCCGCGGAGTTCCAGGAGCGCCTGGCGCGCATCTATCCGCCGGGCACCGTGGACCGGGCGCTTTCCGGCATGGGATCCCGCAGGCGGACCACGCTGCGCGTGAACGCGATCAAGGGCAATGCGCGGGACCTCCTTCGGGAGTTCGCCTCCATGGCGGTCAAGGCGGAACGCGCACAGTGGTACGGCGACGCCTTCGTGCTGCAGACGGCGCACGAGCGCGAGGCGCAGGGGTGGGCCGCCTATCAGGAGGGCCGCATCTACCTGCAGAGCCTTTCCAGCATGGTGCCCCCCCTCGTCCTGGGACCGAGGCCCGGGGAGGAGATCCTGGACATCGCGGCGGCGCCGGGAAGCAAGACCACGCAGATGGCGGCCCTGATGGAGGACCGCGGCCGGATCGTGGCCAATGAGCTGGACGGGATCCGCGCGGAACGCCTTTCCTACAACGTGCGCCTGCAGGGCTGCTCCTGCGTGGAGGTCCTCCGCGGGCCCGGGGAGAAGCTGGGCACCGAGTTTCCGGGACGCTTCGACAGGGTCCTCGTCGACGCGCCGTGCAGCGGCGAGGGGCAGTTCCACGTCGCGCATCCGATGTCGTGGCGGAAGTGGTCCCCGCGCCTGGTCACGCAGAGCCAGCGCGTCCAACGCCGGCTCCTCGCCGCCGCCTGCCAGGCGTTGAAGCCGGGCGGCATCCTGGTTTATTCCACCTGTACGTTGAACACGGAAGAGAACGAGACGATCGTCTCCGAGGCGTTGCGCGACCTTCCCCTGGCGATCGAGCCGATCACGCTTACCATCCACGGGCTTCTTCCCGGCATCACGGCCGGGTTCCCGCCCGGCCTCCGCTGCGCCGTACGCATCCTACCATCCCAGGACTGGGAGGGGTTCTTCGTCTGCCGGATGCGGAAGCGCCTGGATGCCCAAGTCCCGAAGGCGGGAGATCAGGCCCGGCCGTAGTACCGCAGCACGGCCAGCGCGTCGACGGTGACGTACTCGTTCATCGTTTTCCCGCCGGTCTTCCCCCATCCGGCCGGGGAGCTGCCGTGCCCGTGGCCGTCCGAGACGGCGTACCGCTTCCTTTCCGCCGGGAAGCCGCCGCCTTCCAGTTCCTTCCCCTCGATGGAATCCAACGCCTTGTCGAGGCTGCCAGCGTTTTTATGCCCGATCTCCATGAGCACGGTGAGGGCGGACAGGGCCGTGTAGTGGTAGTAGGCGGGGTAGCTCAGCTCCTGCATGTACGGATGGATGACCCGGCCGGTCTTCCGGCTGAGGAAGACCCCCCGGTCCGTGATCAGGCGCGATGCCCCATCGATGATTCCCCGGATTCCGGCCGTGGGCTTCCGTCCGTCGTATTCGTTCAAGCCGCGCAGGACGAGTCTGGTTGTCGTGATGGAGGAGATGGAGGCTCCGGGCTTTGCGTCGCAGTTCCAGCCGCCGTCGGGCCAGCGCGTTTCCAGGATCATGGCGAGGATATCGTCCGCGCGCCCATCCGCGAATCCCAGCTTCGACAGATAATAGAGCGCGTTGCCCAGCATGCAGGGGTGGGTCCTGACCTTTCCCTTGACGACCTTCCAGCCGGAGCGGAAACCCGAGAGCCATTCGTACGCCTGGTCGACGAGCCCCTTGATGTCCCCATCCCCCGGCGGGTAGTCGATCTCGGCCAGCGCGGTCAGGATCCAATGGGCGCCGAACCATTTCGCGTACGGGTGGAAGGGGATCCTGCCGTCGCGGTCCCTCCCTGACAGGAGCTTTCGGGCCTGGTCGCCGCGTTTGATCGCGCCGAGGAGTTTCCTTTCCTCGGAGGGCCCCATCGCTTTCCGTAAAACGTTCTTCGCGATCCTGTAGTCGATGATCGGATTTCCATATGCGCGTAGTTTCATGATGACGTCGTCCAGCCTGGTTTTCACGCTGCAAGGTATCTCCGATTCCTATGTCGACTTCAAGGGCGTGTGGTTAAACTAGTAACTCGGTTTCTAAATTATATTGACAAAACTAGTAACTCGGTTTATATTTAATTTGTCATGTCAGTCCGGCTCGCCATTCTAGGTCTTCTCTCCCAGCAACCCCAACACGGCTACATGCTGCGCGCGGCATTCGAAGCCCTGGTTGGGGGCGAGGACATCTGGGACGTGAAACCGGCCCAGATCTACGCCACCCTGACCCGTCTCGAGGAGGGTGGCTTTGTCCGCCAGGAGGGAACGGACAGGGATGGGGGACCGGACAAGAGGGTCTATTCCATCACGCCGGAAGGGCAGAAGGAGCTTTCCTCCTGGTTCGCCTCCGGTGTGGAAGAGGAAGGACAGCGGGACGAGTTCTTCGTGAAGCTGATGTTGAGCTTGAACGCGGCGGGCGCGGACCCCTACCGCGTCATCCAGGCGCAGCGTGCCACGCTGTACAGGAAGATGCACGACCTGACGGCGCGCCGCGGCGCGGCGGACCCGAAGTCTGCGTTGGCCACGATCTTCCTGCTGGACAAGACACTGATGCACGTGGAGGCGGACCTCCGGTGGCTGGACATGGTGGAGGGGCGGCTGGACGAGATGAGGCGCCAACGGACGCCGCAGCCTCCCGCCAAACCGCGGGGAAGGCCCAGGACACGAGGCGTGCCAAAGGATCCGCGCTGAGACGCGGTGAAAGGAGGGCTTATGGCCCTGATACAGGCGATCGGCTTGAGCAAGGTTTACGGCACGGGCGACACCGCCGTGACGGCACTGGATCACGTGGGATTGAAGGTTGAGGCCGGGGACTTCGTGGCCATCATGGGACCCAGCGGCTGCGGCAAGTCCACGCTGCTGCATCTTGTGGGCGGCCTGGACAGACCCACGGAGGGGACCGTGGCCATTGACGGGCAGGAGCTCAATGCGCTGCCCGACGCGGAACTCTCCAGGCTGCGCCGCCGGAGGATCGGATTCATCTTCCAGTTCTACAACCTGATTCCCGTGCTGGATGCGGCGGAGAACGCGTCCCTGCCGCTGCTGCTGGACGGCGTGCGCGCCGCGGAGGCCAGGGCGAGGGGCATCGAGTGGCTGGGCAAGGTGGGCCTGGCCGATCGGGAGACGCACAAGCCGTCCCAGCTTTCCGGCGGGCAGCAGCAGCGCGTGGCCGTGGCCCGCGCCCTGATCGCCGGCCCGGCCCTCATCCTGGCCGACGAGCCGACGGGCAACCTGGACACGCGGTCCGCCGACGAGATCGCCGCGCTGCTGCGCAAGGTTTCCGGCGAATGGAACCGCGCCGTGGTGATGGTCACCCATGACCCCCGCATCGCGGCTTACGCGGACAGGATCGTGTTCCTCAAGGACGGGAAGGTCGTGGACGAGACCAGGCTCAGCGCGGACGCCGCCGGGAACGCGGCTTCCGTCAAGGACAGGGCGGAAGCCCTGTCGAAGTGAAGGAGGCCGCCATGCGCATCGAATGGACCCTGGCCCTGCGGTACCTGCGCGGCCGGCGCCTGCGGGCGCTCCTGACCACGTTGGCCGTCGTGTTCGGCGTGATCGTGATCTTCGGCATGAACATCCTGGTGCCGACCATGATGGCCGCCTTCCAGTCCACCATGCTGGCCGCGTCCGACCGCGTCGACCTCTCGGTCTCCCAGAAGTCCGGGGAATCCTTCCCGGCCTCCGTGCTGGAAACCGTGCGGAAGACCGATGGGATTCGCGTGGCCCAGGGCATCCTGGGCCGGCCGTTCAACCTGCCCACCGACTGGTTCGACAGGGATCCCGGGACGCCGGACCGCGTGGGGACGCTATCCCTCCTCGGCCTGGACCCGGAGGATGCCCGCGCCATGCGCAGCTACGCGGTGCGCGACGGGCGCTTCCTGTCGCGGGACGACGGGGCGGCGGCCGTGGTCAGCGCCAGCTTCACGGAGCCCCTGGGCTTGAAGCTGGGAGACGACCTCGCGCTGCCCACGGCGGCGGGCGTCGTACGCCTCAAGATCGTGGGCATCCGCTCCCCGCGGGCCGTGCCCGGAAACGAGGAGGTCCTGGTCACCCTCCCCGAGGCCCGCACGATCCTGTCCTCCCCGGAGCGGCTCACTTCCGTGGAGGCCAACTTCGCCGTCGACGGGGAGGAAAAGAGGCAGGAGATCCGCGGCCGCCTCATGGGCCTTCTCGGGGCCAGCTATACCCTGGAGGCGCCCTCCGCGGGGGAGAACATGGCGCAGGTGCTCCAGATGTCCCGGATCGCCTTCACGGCGTTCGGCGCCCTGGCCATGTTCATGGGCGCGTTCATCATCTTCAACACCTTCCGCACCGTGGTGACGGAGCGGCGGCGCGACATCGGGATGCTGCGCGCCCTGGGCGCCGACCGGCGGACGGTGGTCGGCACCCTGCTCGCGGAAGGGTTCCTGCAGGGGGCGGCCGGCACGGCCCTCGGCATGGTCCTCGGCTACCTCCTGGCGTACGCCGGCATCGCCGCGGTTTCCCCGATGCTTGGCCAGCTGGTGCGCCTCAGCGTCGGCGCGCCGCAGGTGACCCCCGACATCGTGGCCGTTTCCGTCGTCCTGGGCATGGGCGTCACGCTGGCCGCGGGCCTCTTCCCGGCCCTGAGCGCCGGGCGCGTCACGCCGATGGAGGTCCTGAGGCCGTCGCCCCGGGACGCGTACTACAGGCGCGCCCTCGGCGCGGGCGCCGTGGCGGGCCTCGTCATGGTGGCCCTCTCCCTCCTGGCCCTGGCCTCCGGGAACCTGCGCCTGCTCTCCCTGGGCACGATCCTGTTCATGGTCGGCCTGATCCTCCTGGCCCCGGCCCTCGTTCGTCCCCTGGCCGTGGCCTTCGGATGGCTCCTGGCCCTGGTCTTCGCCCGAGAGGGCACGGGCACCCTGGCGCAGGGCAACATGACCCGGCAGCCCTCCAGGTCCGCCATCACGGCCAGCACGACCATGATCGCCCTGGCCATCATCGTGGCCCTCGGCGGCATGGTCACGAGCGTCATGGGCTCCTTCACGGACCTCATGCGCCGGAGCCTTGGCAGCGACTACATCTTCGTGCCGCCCGCCATCACCGTATGGCAGAGCAACGTGGGCGCCTCCGGGAGCCTGGCGGACCGTCTCCGACGGATCGACGGGGTGGACCGCGTGAGCACGATGCGCTACGCCATGGGGGTGGCCGACCTGAAGCCCACCATGTCCAAGGGGCCCCAACCGGAGTCCGGCATGGCTATCTCCATCCTCGGGATCGATCCCGCCGACTTCGCCCTGGTCTCCTACCTTTCCTTCTCGGAAGGTTCCGAGAAGGACGCCTATGCGGCGCTCGGCAAGGGACGCACCCTGATCGCCAATCCGATCCTCGCCTCCTCGGCGGGACTCAAGGTGGGCGATAGCGTGCCCCTGCTCACGCCGGAGGGACGCCTGGAGTACCGGGTGGTGGGCGTGGCCGCGGACATCCTGAACGCCAAGATCGCCACGGTGTTCCTGTCCCAGGCCAACCTGGCGGCGGACTTCCACAAGAACGAGGACATCTTCATCCAGCTGAACCTCGCCAAGGGCGCGGACCCAAAGGCCGCGGCCGCGGCCATCAAGGAAGCGGCCAGGGAGTATCCGCAGTTCACCATGATCGAAGGCCGGGCCTACTTCGAGGAGCTGCTCTCCCTGTTCCAGAAGGCCTTCTCTGTCCTCTACGTCCTCTACGCCTTCCTGGCGCTGCCGGCCCTGATGTCGATGCTGAACACGTTGTCCATCGGCGTGCTGGAGCGCACGCGGGAGATCGGCATGCTGCGGGCCGTGGGCTCCACCCAGAGGCAGGTGCGCCGGACGATCCTCGCGGAAGCGCTGCTCCTGGCCGCCTTCGGCGTGGTCCTCGGGCTCCTGTCCGGCCTGTACCTGGCGTATCTGCTTGTGCGCGCCATGGCGGCCATGGGCTTCCCCATCGGCTTCCTGTTCCCCTGGGGGGGCATTCTCGCGGCCGCCGCGATAGGCCTCGCATTTGGCGCCCTGGCGGCCGTCGTGCCGTCGCGCAGGGCGGCGGGCCTCCAGATCGTGGAGGCGCTGCGCTACGAGTGATGTTTCGGGCCCCGGCCGGATTCCATGATCTCAGGGAATCCGGCCAGCGGCGTCACGTAAGTCCTTGCCTACCGAACCTCCGCCGCGGCCTTCCTGTCCCGCTTGCGCATGATGAAGCGCAGCAGGCGGGCCGCGGGAAGCATGGCCTTGACTGTCAGTTCCCGGTCCGCCTCCTTCAGCCTCTCCCGGATCGGGATGTGCTGGGGGCAGTGGGTCTCGCATTTGCCGCATTCGCGGCACAGGGAAGCCTTGGACGGGACGCCGCCCGCCATGCCCGTGGCGTGGAGCGTGTACTGGACCCGGGCTTGCCGCTCCTGGAAGAGGTGCAGCGTGTTCTGCATGGCGAAGGTCCTGGGGATGTCCACGCCGAACGGGCACGGCATGCAGTAGCCGCATCCGGTGCATCCGGTGCGCAGCAGGCGGCCGTAGGCCTCCCGGACCCGCTCCACCACGCGCCGGTCCCCGTCGGCGAACATGCCGGCTTCCGATCCGTCGGCCAGACGCAGGTTCTCCGCGACGTGGGACTCCTCGTTCAGTCCGGAAAGGACAGTGCTCACGCCGGGATGGTCCCAGATCCAGTCGAGCGCCCATGCGGCGGGGCTGCGCCGGACCCCTGCGCCCTCCAGGATCTCCGCGACCTCCCGCGGCATGCGTCCCACCAGGGCCCCGCCGCGGAGGGGCTCCATGACCGCCACCCCGAGTCCCCTGGAAGCCGCGTATTCCAGCCCTTCCTTGCCCGCCTGGTTGTGTTCGTCCAGGTAGTTGTACTGGATCTGGCAGAAGTCCCAGGGGTAGTCGTCAACCACCTTCTTGAACTCCGCCGTGTTCCCGTGCCAGGAGAAGCCGGCGAAGCGGATGCGGCCCTCCCTGCGCGCCTGCTCCAGGAACTCCGGGTATCCCAGGGACCGCAGGCGGGCCCACGTGGCGAAGTCGGAAAGGGCGTGCGCCAGGAGGAAGTCCACGCGGTCGCTGCGTAGCCTCTGGAGCATCGTGGAGAGGATCTTGTCCATGTCCGCGCGGGAGAACACGAGCTGGGGCGGGACCTTGTCCGCCACATGGACCTTCTCCCTTCGGCCCCCCTCCTGCAGGACCCGGCCGAGGATCGACTCGCTCTGGCCCATCCCGTACACGTAGGCCGTGTCGAGGTAGTTCACGCCGCCGTCGATGAGGGAGAGGATCTGCCGACGCGTGCGCTCCTCGTCCACCCGGCCGCCTTTTTTCGGGTAGCGCATGCACCCGTATCCCAGCGCCGAAACCCGGACGCCGGTCCTGCCCATGGTCCTGTATTTCATGCGCCGGTAAGATACCCTTTCCGCGCGCCATGGTCAAAAGGTCCGATCCGCGCCTCCCGCACGGCGACCGCCGTCACGGACCTGATGGCGGCCACCTCTTTCCCGTCGGGTTCCACCCGCCGCTCCATGGCCGCTTCCCGCACGACGGCCGTTCCCTCACGGCGCGGCGTCACGTGGATGCGGAGGCCCTCCGTTTCCACGCGCGGCCTGAGGCGGTCCAGGCCGATCTCCCAAACCGCGCCATTGCAGAAGTCGTCGGCCACGAGGCGGCCGTCCAGGAGCGCGTTTCCCACGTCCCCGTCGTAATCCACGAGGAGCAGGAGCTCCGCGGCGCCCTCGAAAGCGCCGGCGGGGAGGAAGACCTCGGCGTCGCCCGCCGTCGACCGTACGACGCGCGGGGTCACGGCGCGCGCAGGGAAGGCGGTCGACAGGCGCTGGAAGGCCCCCTGCATCCCGCAGTCAAGCTCCGCGCCCGCGGCCTCCAGGGGCGCGGCGGCGGGCGGAAACACGAGGACCTCGGCCGCGTCCGGCTCGTCGGACCGCCGCCGCAGGCAGAGGTCCCCGCGGTCCGCGAAGAGCGCGGCATCGCCCACCAGCAGCCGTTCCATGCCCCAGAGCCCCATCCTGTAGGCCCCAAGCGACTGGGATCCGCTGAGCGTGTGGATGACCGCCCTGCCTTCGGAGGTCCGGAGCGCAAGGGCGCTTTCCAGGCCCGGCTCCGGCCTGAGTAACAGGCGGCCATCCACGGAAGAGACGCCTTCCTCCAGGAGGCAGTATTCCGCGGGGATGCCGTCATGCGCGAAGAAGAACAGGTGCTGGGTTCCATCCACGACGAGCCGTGCCAGCGGCTGCGCCGTGGCGTATTCCAGCGTGGTTCCCGCGATCCGCATGCCGAACGGCATGACGGCGCAGGTCCCGCTCTTCAGCGTGAAGCCGCCCTCACGCGGGATCCGCAGCGCCCCGTCCGCGGAGGAGACCTCCACCGCCACGTCCGGGTGGTCCTCCATGGCCGCGTGATCCTGGTAGTTGTTGAGGAACAGGAATCCGGAGCCTCCTCGGATACGGGTGGCGCACCGGAGAGTCTTCGCGTCGCGCGGATCGATCGCCTCGGCGCCTTCGGGGAGCGCGGGTTCCGTGGGGGCCAGTTCCTCCGCGAAATCCCGATAGAACATGTGCAGCCGCTTCAGCCGATGGTAGGATTCCCGGATCTGGCCGGATTCCCCGATGGGCGCCTGGAAGTCGTAGGAAATGCGGGGCGCCACGTGCTCGTTCAGGAAGATCCCCTTCCCGACGGGATTGGAGCCTCCGTGGTACATGTAGTACCCGGGCAGGGAGCACCCGCCTGCCAGCTTCACGAGGGCCATGGCCTCGACGCTTTCCGGCGGTACGGTGAAGCGGTATCCATACCAGCACTGCATGCCGCCGCCCATCTCGCAGCAGGCGAAGGGGACCGTCGAGGGATCGTAGGGAGGATCGAAGAGCGCATCCGTCCGCCCCGGCCTGCGGTAGTCGCGGAACGCGTATTCCCGCGTCGGCGCGTGGACCGGAGCGGATTCCGTGACGTTCCAGGGGCAGAAGGCGTAACCGCCGTAAAGCGGCAGGACCTCTCCCTCGAGCAACGGGGCCCCGCCCCACGCGGTGGAGGTGAAGAAGGGAGGCTCGAGTCCCGACTCCAGCGCGATGCGCTTCAGGATCCGCATGTGCTCCGCGCCTCCCGTTCCGGCGGGCACCCATTCGCGGCAGGAGCGGGGCACGGTCTCCCAGGGCGCGCCCGCGTGCATGAACTCGTTTTCCAGCTGGATGGCGACCACCGGCCCGCCCTTGCCGAAGAACAGGCCGGAAAGCTGGCGGCCGATCTCCCCGTAGAGGCGGCGCACGAGCGAGAGGTAACGGGGATCATTGGAGCGGACGGGGAAGGGGCTGCCGTAGAGCCAATCGGGGAGGCCGCCGTTGCGCGCCTCCCCGTGGCAGAAGGGCCCGACGCGCACGATGGCGTACAGGCCGGCTTCCGCGCACAGTTCGACGAAACGCCTCAGGTCCCGCCTCCCGCTCCAGTCGAAGGTTCCCTGCCGCTCCTCGTGGTGGATCCAGAACACGTAGGTGGAAGCGACGTCGATCCCGCCGGCCTTCATCAGGCAGAGGGCCTCGCGCCACCGGCGCGGCTCCAGGCGGGCGTAGTGGATCTCCCCCGCCACGGCGGGCCAGGGCCGGCCGTCGAGGGTCATGTACGCGTTGGTGAAGCCGATCGTACGGCCCGCGGGATCCCGGCCACCGAGGCCCGCGAGGGCCGCCGGGCTCAGCGCGGGCTCCCGCTGCGCCACTTGGGAAGCTCGACGTCCAGCAGGTAGGCGGGCGCGTTGACGTACCAGGAGTAGCCGGTCCGCCGTTCGTGCTCGATCTCCGCCATGCCGTATTTCTTCACGCCGTCGCGGCCGCAGAAGAACGGCCGGTCCGTGCCGATCTCGTAGAACCGTGCCCAGACGGGGGCCGCGCCGGGTTCCGCGACCACCACCTTGTCGATTCCGCCGGGCAGGGAGGCGTCCGGCTTGTCGATGACGCGGATGCCCGTGATCTTCACCTTGGCGAGCCAGGCGCAGGCCGCCTCCACGGCCTCCTTCACCTGCGGCGTCCGCGGGGCCGCGGTCATGAGGAACCGCACGATGCCGACGCTCTCCGAGCCGCTCAGGGAGGGAAGCTCGTAGGCGCGGGCCTGCGCGGGCGCGAGCGTCCGTTCATCGTGCTGCGCGCACCAGGCCGTCAGGCGGCCGTCCACCCGCACCTGGCAGCGCAGGATGCAGTCGATGCCCTTCCGCACCGCCTCTCCGGCGGCGGAGCGCCTGGCCGCGTCCAGGAAGGGGAAGTCGCCCGCGCCGTCCCGCGCCTCCGTGAGCAGGGCGAGCACATTGCACATGGCATTGTCGTTGAACGTGATGCGCGCGTAGTAGCCTTCGGTCCTCGGCCAGTACTGCGGCCAGCCGCCGTTTCCGTACTGGGCCGCGAGCAGCCAGTCGATGCCCTTCAGGGCCCCGTCGCGGAACCGTTCCAGCCCGCTCGCGCCGTACACCCTGGCGAGGAAGCGGATCTGCGTGGTGGAGGCCGCGTTGTCGATGGTGCAGTCGCCGGGATCCGCCTTCAGCCCGGCCAGGACGGCGCGGTCCGCGTCGGAGAGCTCCCGCGCCATGTCCAGGTTCTTGGGCCAGCCTCCCGCGTCCCGTTGATACAGCAGGACATTGTCGCCGACGCGCGCGGCCTCGCTTCCCGCGTACCATGCCGTCCCCTGCCGCATTGCCGCGTCCCATACGATCGGGGCGCTCGTGGTGACTGCCTTTGGCCCTCCCGTGACCGCTGCCGGAGCGCCCGGGCCCTTTACGATCACGAAGTACTGCGTGCAGCCTGAACTGCCGCCGTTGTTGCCCAACGTCACGCGGGATCCGGCGGGGAAGGCCCTGCCAAAGAGGCTGTAGGTGACGGGGTTGGCCTCGTCGTCGACGGCGTCCTCCCCCGAGTCCGTCCAACCGGAGAGCCATGCGGGCTTCACCGTCAGACGGTCGTCGTGCGCCACGAACACCGTGGCGTCGGCGCCCAGGGTGAACTCCACCAGGGGGTCGGTCCACCAGTTCTTCGAGTCGCAGGCCGGCATGATGTACTCGTGGCCCGCCAGGGAGGCGGGGAGGGAGGAGAGCGTGTAGGACCTGTCGCCGAACAGCATGTCGCCCGTCCGGATGGCCGGCCGCACGGCCCAGAACCCCGCGCGGCCGGCGTCGAGGACCTCCAGGCCGCGGATCAGGTCGGAGCCCTGTACCGCGCCGGGGGCCGCGGACGATACCGCGCCGGGGGGCTTGCCCGCCTCCACGCGGCCGCTCCATATCCGGATCCCGTCGATGTAGTGCCCCTTCGCGCTGGAGCCCGGCGTGTAGGAATCGAAGGCCCCGATCTCCTTCACGGCCGCGGTGAACGGCTGCGCCCCCACCTTCAGGACGCCGTCCACGTAGACGTCCGCCTTCTGCGCAGCCACGTCGGCCACGATCCGGAGCGTCACCCAGACCTTGGCCGCGTAGGGGGCGAGGGTCACGAAGGAGCCGTCGACCCCCTTGTAGCTGATCACGTTCCCGTCCCCTTCCTTGCGTGTCTCAAGGTGTACGGCGGCGGCCGTTCCATCGCCGTTCAACAGGCGGAAGGCCTTGGCCGTGGTGCCGAGGGCGGGCTGCATGAAGCGCGCCTCCGCGGTGACGATCCCCGTCTGCGGATCGAAGCTCCTCATGACGCGGATGACGGAGGAGCCCGGGTCGTTCAGGTACAGGCTCTTATCCCCGGCGCCCGGGACTTCGGCCACCGAGACGCCGCCGCCCGCCTCCTCGATCCTGTAGCCGGAAGGCTTGCCGCCGGTCGGCTCCGTGTCGAAGTCGTCGGATACGAGGGGGATGGAGGATGCGGGGAACGCCACGGGGAAGGCCAGGGCTAGAAGCAGGATGGCCGGAAGGGTTCGCTTCATGGGTGTCATCATAAACCCGGTGAGTCCTGGCCGCAATCCAGGACGCGGCTCGGCAGTCCGGCAGGATTTTTTTCGTTTCTATTTGTATTATTGTTAAAACATGGTAAAATAAACCCATAAAGTAGGAGCTTGTGCATATCACAATTCACAGCTCCTTGGAGGTCTTCATGAAGAGAGTTTTGTTCCTTGTACTGTGCCTCCTGATGGTATCAGGGACGGCGATGGCGTATGACGTGGCCTCGGCGTCGGATACAAACCAGGCGACCGGTGGCATTTTCCGTGAAGCAAAGGACCAGTACATGAGTCCCATCTACTTCATGGAACTCACCAACCCCATGCTTTTGCTGGGGTTCGACACGCCTAAAACCACGTCAAGCTCCGTGTTCCAGTTCGGAACCGGTATGACCCTGTTCGGGCCTTTCTACGGGGGCTTGTACTACAAGGGCGGGAACACGGTCATCGGGAATGCCGGTTCCTCGCAGTCCATCATCCAGTCCGATACCGACACGCTTCTTGTGAACACGGGCGGGGTACTCGTCGGCAAGTCGAGGCTCGCGACCACCACGATCGACTACATCAACAAAAAGTCGAACAACCTGTCCGCCATATTCGGCATCACCCTGGACCCCACCATGGCCATCGGCGTGTACCTCCAGTCGATCTACAACGACACCTCGGAGTACGGAACCTGGGACCCCACGACCTTCTCGAGTACGCCTACGGTCGCCACATCCTCGACGACCACGGTGACGGACACCGCGGGAACCGTCGTCAGCAGCATCGGCACGGAGTACGGCCTGGGATCGAAAACTTCCACCACCTGGACGGAATACCTTCTCGGCGGGCTCCGCATGGACCTGGGTGGAATGACCCTTCTTTCGACGCTTGGACTGACTTATTCCATGATCGGGTCGGCCTACACGGGCTCCTATGAAACAAAGACCATCTACGCCGGCGCCGGCTACGCCGCGTATACCCCGACAACGGCCCTGCCCGGCGCCACCGCCGCCGCGATCTCCGACTGCAAGTCCTATACGTACTATGACGCAAACAACGGCAGCGGCTATATGAATCTCGCCCCTACGATTTCGGCCAACGTGGAACTCCCCCTGGACTTCCTTCCGTACAATCCCGTCCTTACGGCCGGCCTGGGCTACACCTTCGTTTGGAGAATGTACTCCTCCTCCTACCGCGACTTGGCCGGGACGGCGATCACCCTCAGCGGCACTTCATCCGATTCCTACAAGGTGGACTATTCCACCGTCATGAACGGGACCTATACCAAGACCACTGCGGCGGTCACGCGGAGCTACTGGGCCGATGCTACGGCGACCTATACCAACACCATAGCCCCGGTCTTCAAGGTCGTTTTCGCGCCGGACGCGAACTTCAGTTTCGGGATCTCCTATGAGCCGAGCTTCGAGTTCTACGGCGATTCGCACTCGGTCACCTCGGGAAACGTGAAGACCACCACGTACGAGGACGGCGACGGGCTGAACGGCAACACGACGGCCGGCGCGGATCCGGACGACTATGTTCAGACGTATACCTATACCGGCTCGCCCTATACCAAGGCCACGGATCGGTTCACGTTTGCCAACGTCCTGAAGACGGGCGCCAAGTTCTTCCTGATTCCGGAACGTTTCCGCGTCAACCTCGGCGCCACGATCTCAGACACCACGATCGAGAGGACGACCACCACGACCACATACACCGGAGTCGCATCCAGCCAGACGTCGACAAGCTATAATGGCGCCGCGGCGGTCGTGACGGGCAACGACGTGACGGCGGCCCTGTCGGCCGACACCAAGACCACGTGGGACTATGGTGTTGCTCCCGAAGTGGCCTACAAGGCGGGGTTCACGTTCTTTTTCAGCGATGCCATGTTCCTCGATTTCATCATGAGCGCCGCGAGTGGCGGGGACATCTGGAACACGGCCAACTACGCCCTGGAGATGACGATCCGCTTCCCGCCCGCTGCGGGAACGGCGGAACCGGCCAAAACGGCGGAAAAGGAGGTAAAGTGATGAAAGCGACGATTCGCGCCATATTCGTGGCAGGCCTGTCGTTCGCCATGCTTACGGCATGCGGCCCCACATTGAGTCTTTTCACCCCGTTCCTGGGAGGCTCCCAGACCGCGGAGACCGCGGCGATCACAGCGGCGGGGACTGCACAGAGTTCCGGTTCCGGCTACGGCAGCCCATTTGCGCGCACCACCTCCGCCGGCACGCTGACCGCGGGTGCGACGGAGATCCAGTACTATACGATCACGTTCCAGAACGGCATCGTGGACGCAAACTCGATGGCAGCGGGCATCCTGCTGTATTACCTGCAGAGCGCCTCCTCCTCCACGGAGACCTACGTTCGGGGATCCCTGCTTCCCTATACGGCGACGGTGGTCGGGAACACGTCAGGCGGAAGCATTGTGACCCTGGCCATTGCGGCGGCTAACCTTCCGGCGTCGACCACCGCGTACGTAGAACTGACGCTGACCAAATCGCTTACGGCCAACGGCGGCGCCCGTTCCCTGGATTCCGACCTGGACGGCGTGGACGGTGAGGACGAGGATGAATTCGTGCTCTATCCCGCCGTCACGAGTGGCACGGCGATGACGGGATTGCCCAAGGTATCCCCTTCGAGTACGGTCGGTTTCACCGCTCCGGTTGCCGCCCTGGTAGCCGCTACGGGCACGGTCTCCTTCAGCGCCGCCGACGTGGCGGGCGCCTATACGACCCTCGTGGATCTGACTTCCGGGATCTTCACCATGTATAAGTTCACGAGCGGCAACTGGGCGGCCGTGACCCCTACGGTGACCTATGATACCGCGACGGGCAACGGTACGATTGCCGTCGCGGGCTGGGCCGCGGGCGAGGTATACAAGCTGAAGTGGGACAAGTACGCGATAGCCGAAAAATCCGCCGTGCGCGGCTACGTTCACAGGCTCTCCACGGCGCAGCTCTCCACCTCCAGGTTGGGATCCGCCATTTTCGTGATCGGAGCCACGACGTTCAACACGGCCGCGCTTGCCGGCACGCCTGACGGCGGCACGGATTACGCGCGCTGGATCGACGTGGTCTTCACGCCGAGCGGCAGCTCGAAGCTCAACGTCGACACGGTGACCACCTCCACGCTGCGTGTCAGGGATACCACAAACGCCCGATGGGTGAACTGGTCAAGCGTCGGCATTCAGGACACGGCCGGTACCACCCTGAGGATTTTCATGCCTTCCACGTTCCAGGGCGCCACGGGCGATGGGTATGCCGTGTACATCTATCCGGGAGTGACGGACACCGCCTCTCCAGCCGTTCCTTTCGGCAGCCTGGCCAATACGGACGGAAACATCACGGCGCTTACCGGCACCTGGTAATCCACTCGGATCGGACAAACTTTGGGGGAAGGGCCTTCGGGCCCTTCCCCCTTTTTCATTCCCTGTAGGCCGGCACCGCGATGTCCACCATGGTCCTGAGGCCCGGCGCCGCGGAGAGCAGAGGCCGGATGGCGTTCAGCGTGATGGCGCTCGTGGCCGTGTCCCCGTTGACCCCGCCCTCGAAGGTCATCTTCATGGCCGGATCCCCCTTGATCTCGACGCGGTCGTAGGAGACGGGCTCCCCGACGGCGGCGCGGAAGTACAGCGTGATCGCTTCCTTGCCGTCCCGGAAGCCGCGGCCGACCTGCTCCACCCCGCGCGCCATTCCCTTGCGGATGGGGGCCCATCCTCCCGTCACGTCCCTTTCCGCCACGATGGGCTCCAGAGATTCCGTCTTTTCGCCGAGCGTCCATCCCAGCCTGCGGGCGATGAGGTCCAGGGACTCCGAGAGCCCCACGTGCCGCAGGGTGCCGTCCGCCTTCTTCAGGGCGAACTGCTCCAGGGTGAGCCCGGAGCCGATCTTCACCTGGAACGGCACGCGCCGGACCGATGCGTCCTGGACCCTTTCCACGCGGATGGACTGCACGGACCGGCACACGGAGGTGAGCACCACGGGCAGGTAGTCCATGAGGAAACCGGGATTGACCCCGGTGCCCAGGCAGGCCACCCCGTGGGCCTTGAACGCGGAGTCGATCGCCTGAGCGAGGCGCGGCTGCGTGAGCCAGGGGCAGACCAGTTCCTCGCAGGTGGAAACCACGGGGATGCCCGCCGCGGCGAGCTCCGTCACCTGGGGCTCCAGAAGCCGCAGGCTGGAGACCGTGGTCACCACGGCCGCGTCGGGCTTCGCGCCGGCCACGTCCGCGAGGGCCTCCCGGATGCCCGCCCGCACTGTCACGCCGAGAGGCGCGAGGCCGCAGAGCGTTCCCAGGTCCTGGCCCGCCACCTTGGGATCCGCGGCCGCAACCACCTGGAAGCCGCGCTCCAGGGCGAGGGCCACGGTGCGGTGCCCCATGGGGCCGAGGCCCAGGTGCAGGATCCGCAGGGGGCTGTCCTCCGCGGCGTCATGCGGCGTCGATACGCATTCCTTGCATTTCATATGGATGGACTATAACGGGGTTTGCGGCGTTGGGAAAGCCGCAAGTCAAGCCTTTGGGCGCTTCTTCCGACAATCGCGGTAGGCGAGGAAACATGTGTCGATAGCCGCATTGTTCACGGAAGAGACCGGGGCCGCGGAGGCCCAGTCCGAATACGAGAGGGATACCGAGATCCTGGCCGCCATCCGGGACGTCCGGGAGGCGTTTGAAAGCAACTTCGACAGGACCTGGTTCTCCGTGATCCTGGAAGGCCTGCCCATCGGGCATGGGACCCTGCGGGAGATCCGGAGCCTCGTCTCCCTGCGCACCCTGTACCCCGGCGACGAGACGGAGGTCTACGCCGGCGTCCTGGAACTGGAGGGCTTCATCGCCCAGGCCAGGCGGTTCCTTGTGCCCGTCATACGGGAAAGGCTCGGCATCTCCTGCCTGCATCCAGCCAGGATGGTACGGGACCGCAGGCAGATGGTTTTCCGATGCTTCGTGGCCTACACCTTCCCCTACAACCTGGACCGCCTGGAGGAATGCAGCGGGCGGCTCAAGGAGCTTCTCCTTTTCCACTATCCCTTCCTGGGATAGGATGGTAGACTCCGCCGCATGGGGGAGCAGAACAAAGGGCCCGTGACGCCGGCCGGCGAAGAGACGGCCACGACCCCACCGCAGACCGGCGCGGCCCCAGGCGCGGCGTCAGCCACGGCTTTGGCCGCCGCATTGACGGACGGCCTGGAACGCGTCATCCGGGGCAAGCGGGACCTTCTCGAGCACCTGGTGACCGGGATCCTCGCCGGCGGCCACGTCCTCATCGAGGACGTCCCCGGGCTGGGCAAGACCACTCTGGCCAAGACCGTGGCGCGCCTCATCGACGGCACCTTCCACCGCATCCAGTTCACGCCGGACCTCCTTCCCTACGACATCACCGGCGTCGACGTGTTCGATCCCAAGACGGGCGGATTCGCCTTCGCGCCCGGGCCCGTGTTCGCCAACGTGATCCTCGCCGACGAGATCAACCGCACCACCCCCAAGGTCCAGTCCGCGCTCCTGGAGGTGATGGCGGAGAACCAGGTCACCGTGGGGGCCCGCACGTATCCCATGGATCCCCTGTTCTTCGTCATCGCCACGCAGAACCCCGTGGAGACCGAAGGGGTCTGGCGCCTGCCGCTGGCCCAGGTGGACCGGTTCCTCATGAAGCTGCGCGTCGGCTACCCGGACCTCGACACGGAGATGGACATCGTGCGCGAGGATCCCTCGGCGCGCGTGATGCCGGAGATCCGGCCCGTCTGCGGCCGGGAGGGGATCCTGGAGGCGCGCCGGGCGGTGGACGGCGTGTTCTGCGACGAACGGTTGTTGCGCGCCGCCGTGGGCTCCTGCGCCGCGACGCGCGGGCACCAGGGCGTGGAGCTGGGCGCCTCCCCCCGCGGGAGCCTCATGCTGGTCCGCGCGGCGCGGGCCCTGGCCCTGGTGCGCGGACGGGACTACGTGATCGACCAGGACCTGGTGGAACTGGCCCCTCTGGTGGTGGCCCACCGCCTCCGGCTGAAGGACGCGCGCACGGACGCCGGGGCATTGGCCAGGGAGATCGTCCTTGGGGAACTGGCGCGCATCCCTTATTAGGCTCCGGCCCCCCCTGACGCCGCGGGGCGCCTTCCTCCTCGCCGTATCCGCGCTGGCGCTCCTGGCGGGAATCCTGCGCGTAGACCTCGCGGCCCTCTTCTGGGGCTCCGCGTTCCTCCTGCTGTGCCTCTATGGCATCGTCGCGGGCCGGGTCCTTCGGCTTCTCGTTCGGCGGTCCGCCCGGACCTCCCCGGATTTCCTTTCCGTGCTCCTGTCCCCCGCGGACCTCGCGGCCGGGGAGGAGGGGACCGCCTCCGTGCGCGTGGTCCTGCCCCGCGCCTTCCTCCCCGGCCTGACCGTCCTGCTCTCCATCCCGCTTTCATGGCACGGCCGCCGCGTCGAGGTGCGCGCGCCCCTGGTTCCTGGGACCAACTCCTGCCGGATCCCCTTCCGGCCCGCGGGGCGCGGGGCCTATGAATGCCGCGAGGCGCTCCTGGAACTGCGGGACGTCCTGGGTCTCACCCTGACCCGGCTTCCCGTCCCCCTGGACGAGTCCCTGCGCGTCGCCCCGGACCTGGATCCGCTCTCGGCCCCGCGCAGCCGCAGCGCGGAAGGCGGGGAGACCGTGCGCGCCGCGCGGCACAGGCGCCGCAGCGAGGAGCTGCTGGAGACCAGGAAATACGTGCCCGGCGACGACCCGCGGCGCATGAACTGGAAGCTCTATGCCCACATGCGGGAGCTTTTCATCCGCGTTGGGGAGGAGACGCCGCCTCCGGATTCCCGGCTGCTCTTCTTCCTGGACACGACGGCAAACGCCCGCGTCCCGGCGGCGGCCGCGGACGCCTACCTGGACGGCATGGTGGAGGCCTGCGGCGCCGCGGCCCTGGCCGCCATGCAGGGCGGAGTCGCCACCCTGCTTGCCCGTTCCGGCTGCGCCGAATGCCTGTCCTTCGGCGAGGAGGGGGCACCGGACCTTCGCGCGGCGCTTGCCGGCGTCTGGTGGACGCCTCCGGACGGGCCGGCGCCGCAGGCCGGCACCCCCTCCCTTCCCGGAGGCCCGCGGACGCGCGCCGTGGTCTTCTCCTCCCCCGGTTCCCCCGCGCTGGACGGGATCCTGGCCTCCATGGCCGGCCGCGGGTGGGACCCCGCACTGGTTCTGAAGGACCTGGAGGCACCCGACGCGTCCGGGACGTCCCGCCGTTCCCTCCCTTCCCTGCTGCACGGACTCCTGTTCCTTCCCCCGCCGGAAGGCCGCATCCGCCTGCGGGCGGCGGCGCTCCGGACGGCCCTTTCGTTCCGCGCCGGATTGGCCGCCGAGACGGCGCGGTTCCGCGGTCCCCCCTGGAGGCTTTCCGATGTCCGGTCCGTATAGAGGGACCGTCACGGCGCAGCGCGTGCTCCTGTTCCTGCTGCGCGGACTGGCGCTCTACTTCCTCCTGTTCCATGCGTTTCTCCAGTTCCGGGGGGAGCTGGACCTGATCTTCCTGAGCGTCGCCTTCGGCCTTGCCGTGCTTCTCGCCCTCTGGCAGGAGCGGGCACGCCTGCGCTTCCTCCCCGCGCTGCTCTGCGCGGCGGCCCTGCCCGTCCTTGTCCGGATCCTGTTCTTCCTCGTCTTCCGCCTCGCGATGCGTCCCGCTCCGGAACCCTCCACGGATTTCCTGTTCCTCCTGTTCGACAAGGACTTCTTCCCGGCGCTGCTGCCTTACGGGATCGCCTGGCTGTTCACGTTTCTCTACCTGCGGCTGCCCGGCTTCGCCTTCTTCGAGGTGGGCTGCAACGCGGTCCTCCTGGTCCTGGTGTTCTGGACCGAGGCGCACTACCGCCTGAGCCTCTATCCGCGCCTGTCCCTGTTCGCGCTGGCCCTTGGCGCATTCCTGGCCGTGGAGGTCCTTGTCCTGCTCCTCTCCTGGAGGCTGGAACAGGGGACGGGAAGGAAGGGGACCCTGCGCGCGCTCCTTTCCTTCGCGTGGCTCGCCGCGCCGCTTCTCCTGCTTTTCCTCCTCTTCCTCCTGGGCAAGTACAGCGAAGGCGCCGTGCAGGCGGGCGGAGGCCTCGTGAAGCCCACCATGTTCCGCTTCGACTTTTCCTCCTACGTGAAGCTGGAAAGCGAGATCCGCATGTCCGAGGAGCTGGTCATGCTCTTCCGCAAGGAGGGGGATGCGGACCAGTACCTGCTGCGCCGTTTCGTGCTCGGAGGCTTCGATCCGCGCCGCGGCTTCTTCGTGGACAAGGGCAAGGACCCGGACGAGCTTCCCGCCGTGGTGCCCGACGGCGCGGAGGATTTCCGGGACCCGGGCTACTCCGGCCGCTCACCCGTGACCCAGGAGTATTTCTTCCTCAATTTCGATCCCACTTCCCTGGTGGCGGTCAACTACCCGATCCGCGTGGCGCCCCTGAAGAACTGGAAATCCTCCTCCTTCCTGCGCGTCTACCGCGTGGTCTCCAAGGCCCTGAGCGAAGGGGAGGGCGGGGCGCCGGCGGCCGCGCAGGAGGCGGCCCGCGGCAGGACGGCCCCGAAGCCCGACTATGGGGAGCCGCGCATGGAGAAGGGCCTCGCCTCCTACTACACCGACTACGCGGGAGACCTGAAGGTGAAGGAGCTGGCGGAGAGCGTGACGGCCGGGGAGGCCTCCGCCCTGGGCAGGACGCTCGCCATCAGGGACTACCTGAAGGAAAACTACCTGTATTCGCTCAAGCCGGGCATCGCGGCGGACGGCAACCAGCTCCACCACTTCCTCTTCGACGCCAGGAAGGGCTACTGCTCCTACTTCGCCTTCGCCATGGCCCTCATGTGCCGCAGCCTCGGCATCCCGGCGCGCGTCGCCGTGGGGTTCTTCGTGGACCCGCAGCTGGAGGTCCTGGGTTTCTACGAGATCCGCGCCACGCAGGCCCATGCCTGGGTGGAGGTCTATTTCGACAAGGCGGGCTGGGTGGAGTTCGATCCCACCACGGAGAACCTGGCCCCGGACGAGGAGTTCTCCTTTCCCAGCGGTCCGGACATGGAGAGGCTGGCCAAGCTGATCCGGGAGATCATCGGGAACCAGGACGAGCTCGAGGAGGAGGCGCCCCGGCCGCCCGCCGCCTCCGACGCGGCCTCCCGCATCGCCGCCCAGGCGGCCCTGGTGATCCGCCTCCTGGCCCGCGTCTGGTACGTCACGCTTCCCGTCCTCTATCTCGCCTGCCTGTTCTGCGTGAAGCTTCTGCCTTCCCTTCCCGGCCTCCTCTCCCGGCGGCCGCGCCGCCGCGTGAAAGCCTGGCATCGCCTGACCCTCGTCGCCCTGTACGGCCGGGGTTGGGTGCGCGCGGCGGGGGAGTCCCGCCTGGACTACGCGCGGCGCCTTGACGCCGCGGAGGGGCTCTCCCTGACCCCATGGACCGGGGCGTACCTGGCCGCCGTGTTTTCCGGAGCCTACGACGCCGCGCACCTGGAGGCGGCGCGCGCGGCCCGGGACGCGTTCCGCGCTTCATACAACAGGCGCGTGGCGCTTCCCCGGCGCGTCCTGGCCGCCCTGTCCCCCGTCAATGCCCTGCGGAGGAAACGGTGAAGCCCGCCTTCCGCGCGGCCGCGGCCGCCGTCCTGATCCTCGCGCCCCTCCTGCGGGCCGCGGCCCAGGCGGGCGGCGTGGACGAGTACGCATCCCGCGCCCAGGAACAGATCGCCGGGCGGAACTTCGAGGAGGCGGTGCGGACGCTGGGCGAGGCCAAGAAGAAATTCCCCCTGTCCCCCCAGCTCAACATCATCCTGGCGGACCTGTACTACGAGAAGGAGCTCTACACGCTGGCCCTGGAGGAATACCGGGCCGCGGAAGGCAAGGGCAATCGGGAGGATTTCTACACCCTGGACCAGATCGCCCGCTGCTACGGCAAGCTGAACCGCGAGGCCGATTCCATCGACTACCTCACGCGCATCCTGGATCTGTATCCGGACTCCGTGGACTCCGTGAACGACCTCGCCTGGATGTACTTCAAGACGCACCAGCTGGAGAAGGGGGAGGCCCTGGTCCTGGACGCCAAGAAGCGCTTCGGCCCCCTGAAGGACCTGTCCATGACTCTGGGCACCATCTATTCGGGGATGAACGACTACGAGAAGGCCCGGCAGCAGTACATGCAGTCCATCGAGGAGGCCCTCCGGGGAGGGGACCGTTATTTCTCCTCCATCGCCTACTACAACCTCTCCCTCCTGGAGCACAACTACTACCGATTCAATTCCGCGCTCCGCTACACCGACGAGTCCATCGACATGGCGGACCGCGCTCCGGGCCATCTGGCCCGCGGGGAGCTGTTCCAGTCCCGGATGGACTACCGCATGGCGAGCGAGGAATACCAGAAGGCGTTCGCCAAGGATACGACCCCGCTCACCAAGGTCAACATGGCCATCCTGCTGCGCGAGTTCGGCTTCCTGGATCTGGCGCGCAGGTATGCCGAGGACGTGATGGGATCCAAGGACCTGGCCTGGATGCTCTACTACGGAACGGACCTCACGCGCCATTACAAGGACATCCACGAGATCCTGGCGGACGCCTACGAAGGCATGGCGCGCGTGGAGGCGATGAAGCCCACGGCGGGGTTCTTCCCGCGGGTCGCCGCCTTGTGGAACTCCGTGAAATACCGCGCGGTCTCCGTCTGGCACAGGCTGAAGTTCCGTCTGCTGTCGGTCTCCGTCGGCAAGTCCTACCTTGCGGAGAACAGCCTGTCAGACGCCTGGTGGGAGTTCTTCAAGGCCAATGAGGCCTATCCCGAGGTGGCGTTGAAGTACCTGGATCTCGCCCGCGCGGAAGAGACGGCCTACAATCCGCACACCGCCCATTATTACAAGCAGGAGGAAGGCAAGATCCGCAGGTCGGCCGCCCTCCTGGAGCAGTCCATCGCCGGCTTCGATCCGTTCTGGGAGAAGGAGGCCATCGCGGATTCCCTGCGCCACCTGGCTCCCCTCCTTTCCGGTCCGAAGAACGCGGTCCGCCGCAGGGAAGTCCTCGCGCGTCTCTATGACATCAATCCGGGAGCCCTGCGGCAGGAAGGACTGGGCCTGCCGCTGGCCCTGCAATGGCAGGCGGGGGTGGGCGGGAGGGAAAAGGCGCTGATCGTCCGCTATCTGAAGAGGGCGGGCTGTGAGATCGCGGAGACCGGGAAGGAAGCGGATTTTCCCTTCCTGCTCTCCATCCGTGGGGGGGCTTCCGGCGGATTCTCCTTTTCCCTCACGGAGACCGCGACGGGCCGTTCCCGGGCGGCGGGCGGCACGGAGCCGGGGGAAGGCGGCACGGGGAAAACGGCCTGCGCCCGGCTTGTGCAGGAGTTCCTTGATGAAACTTTCACAGTTCGGTAGATTGTAGCGGAAAGGGATGTGAGGAACCGCTTGAGGAAATTGACGCTGAAGATCTCCCCGCTGGTGCCCGATCCGCCCGAGACGTTGACGGCGGATCTTCCCTTCTCCGTGAAACGCATCAAGATCGGCCATGCCCCCGAGGCGGACGGACTGCGCGCGTACCTTCTCGACATTCCCTACATCCGGGAAAACGCCGCGGAGATCCGTGCCGCGGGCTTCCCCGCGGGCAGCGTCCTGATCTGGAATCCCGACGGCGGGGAACGCCTGGAAGAGGGCCTGCTGCCCGAGGAGCTGATCTTCGGGCAGATCCCCTCATGGGACGATCCCGTGTCGCTGCAGCGGACGCTGCGCAACCAGTCCCGCCGCCTGACCCTGGAACGGGAGCTCGCCGAGAAGGACGGGCAGCTGAAGGAGCGCAGCGCGCTCAACGAGGAGCTGCTGCAGGTGGGCATCGCCCTTTCCGCCGAGAGGGACAACGACAAGCTGCTTTCCTACATCGTGAAGAAGATCCGCGAGATCACGGGGGCGGACGCGGGAAGCCTGTACCTCCTGACCAAGGACGAGGCCACCGGGGAGCAGAAGCTGCTCTTCAAGATCGCCCAGAACGATTCCAATCCCGCCAAATTCAACGAATTCGAGATGCCGCTCAACAAGAGATCCGTGGGCGGATACGTGGTCAGCTCCGGCAGGATCCTCAGCATCAAGGACGCCTACCTCCTCCCGGCCGACGGCGAGTACAGCTTCCGCAAGGACAACGACATATCGACGGGCTACAGGTCCAAGAGCATGCTCACCGTGCCCATGAGGGACCACAAGGGCGACATCATCGGCGCCATCCAGCTCATCAACCGCAAGAAGGATTTCTCCGTCATCCTGAAATCCCCCCAGGACGCCGAGAACCTCGTGATCCCCTTCTCCAAGGAACAGGAGCCCCTCGTGCTCTCCCTGGCCTCGCAGGCCGCCGTGTCGCTGGAGAACAACCTGCTCTACCAGGAAATCGAGACCCTGTTCGAGGGCTTCGTGAAGGCGGCGGTGCAGGCCATCGAATCGCGGGATCCCACCACCTCCGGCCATTCCAGCCGGGTGGCCCTCTATACCGTGGAGCTGGCCAAGGCGGTGGACCACGCGGACCACGGCGCCTACAAGGACGTGCGTTTCAACGTGGAGCAGATGAAGTCCATCCGCTACGCCAGCCTCCTGCACGACTTCGGCAAGGTCGGCGTGCGGGAGAACGTGCTCGTGAAGTCCAAGAAGCTCTATCCCGAACAGCTGGAGCTCGTGAAGCAGCGCTTCGCCTACATCCGCAAGGCCATGCTCCACTCCCTGATGCGGGAGAGGTTCGACCTCCTGGCCGGCGGCGGCATGGAAGCGTATCGGAAAGGGACGGAGGAGTTCGACCGGCGCGAGAAGGAATACATGGCGGAGATGGACCGCTACCTCGCCACCGTCGTGTCCGCCAATGAGCCGGCGCTGCTGGAGGACAATCCGATGCAGGTCCTGGATGAGATCCATGGGAAGACCTTCCAGGAGCAGGGCGGCCAGGTGCTGCGGTTCCTCACGGACGACGAGCACGTGAAGCTGCGCATCCGCAGGGGAAGCCTCGACGAGGCGGAACGCAGGGAGATCGAGTCCCACGTGACCCACTCGTTCCGCTTCCTGACGACCATTCCCTGGACCAAGGAGATGCGCCGGATCCCCGAGATCGCCTACGGGCACCACGAGAAGCTGACCGGCGACGGCTATCCGCGGAAGATGCAGGCCCGGGACCTGTCCCTCGAGACGCGCATGATGGCGATCGCGGACATCTTCGACGCCTTGACGGCGAGCGACCGGCCCTACAAGCGCGCCGTCCCGTGCGAACAGGCCCTGGAGATCATCAAGAAGGAAGCGCAAAAGGGCGCCCTGGATTCCGATCTGGTGGATCTGTTCATCGAAGCCAAGGTCTACGCGAAGAAGGACGAGGCCGCCCAGGCGCCCAAGGCGGCCGGCTAGCCTCCGGCTTCCGTAAGCTTCACGATCTGATCGCGCGCGTCCGCGGGAAGCGCGTCCCATCCGCCCTTTCCGTCATCGATCTCGACGGCGGCCGGGCCTTCACGCACCTCCCCGATGGCGGTGGCGGGAATCCCCGCCTCCCGCACCAGGCGGCATGCCTTCCGCGCCGCCTCGGGCGGGGCCGTGAAGAGGAACACGCCGGAGCTGAGCAGGCCGAGCGGATCGAGGCCGAAACGGGCGCACAGCAGGCGCGTCTCCTCCCGTACGGGAAGCTCCTCCCTGCGGATGCGGATGCCCACGCCGGAGCGCTGCGCCAATTCCGCGAGGCCCATGGCAAGGCCGCCCTCCGTCGGGTCGTGGCCCGAGGAAAGCCCCTGGCCCTCCAGGATGCGGCCCTCCGGTACGATCGAGATGCCGGGGCGCGTCAGCCATTCTATGACCTCCGCGTGCCGTCTTTCCCCCAGGATGCGCCGGGAGTCCTGCGGCCGCAGGCGCGCCACCGTCGTGGTCCCCTCCAGGGCGATCCATTTGGTCACGCAGACGGTGTCCCCCGGCCGGGCGCCGGAGGACAGGAGGGGCTTCCCGAACAGGAACCCGATGCATTGGCCGGACACGACGATCCGGGTCACGGCGGAGGTCACCTCGGTATGGCCGCCGATCCACAGGAGGCCCGCCACACGGGCCGCATCCCCGATTTCCTCGAAGAGCCCCTCCAGTCTCGATTCCGCGATCCCGGGAGGCAGCAGCACGGTCGTGGTCAGGTACATGGGCCTTCCACCCGTGGCCACCACGTCGTTGGCGTTCACCGCCACCGTATAGACGCCGATGTTCTCTTCCGTGAACGTGACCGGATCCGCGGTGACCACGAGCGTTTCCCAGCCGGCCGCCACGGCCGCGTCCTCCCCCGTGCGCGCCCCGACGCGGAGCAGCGACGAGCGGGACGTGCGGGTGAGCAGGCGTTCCAGGACTTCGGGGGGTAGCTTTCCTTCTTTCATCCGTTATGAGGATAGGGTTTCCGTCCGCTTGGTCAAGGGAGGAGGCATCCGTATGGCGATCGGCACGATAGAATATCCCTATGATACACCGCGCGGCCTTCCTCTTGACGGAATGCAGCGGTGCGGAGCCGCACGTGCGGAGCCGCACTCTCTTGCATCATGAAGGGCGGGACGATACAATAGGACGATGGTAAAAACGAAGGTCCAGGAGTATACCGAAAAGTTCGCGGACCAGATGATCCGTTTTACGCCCTATGCCCTGAAGAAGACCGGCCTCGTGCAGTCCCAGGCCTTCCTGAAGATGGAGGACTACCTCCTCATCTGCGCCCCGTTCCAGATGTCCATGAAGCGCGGGATCTTCCTCGTGGTGCTCAGCCAGCAGGAGATCGCCTTCTTCCAGCAGTTCCAGAAGAAGATGTGCTCCGTCAACCTCACATTCCAGAAGGTGGGCAACAAAAAACCGCTCAACCTGTTCCTCCGCGGCATCCTGGACCGCGTCGGCCCCGTGAAGGGCAAGCAGAACGTCTGCATGATGGACACCAGCATCAAGGGTGCTCCCAACGACCTCGTGGAGATCCTCGGAGGCTACATCACGTCCTACGAATCCCTGAAGACGCAGTTCGAGACGTTCAAGGGCCGCGAGATCGTCGTGGACCAGAAGGCCGCGGGGATCATGCGGTTCAACAACTTCGTGGAGTTCCAGCTGGGCGCCTCCAAGGTCCGCGCGGCCCTCTCCTCGATGTCCGTGGACAGCCTGACCGTCGACCTTCCGGCCAGGATCCCCGGCCTGGAGGAGGGCACCGCCTGCTCGACGAAGCTCTACTTCCAGATCTACCAGTTCGCCGCCTCGGGCAAGGTGCTCCGCGTGGAGGACGCCGGCGGGGGCCAGTTCAAGGTGAAGATGAGCATCGACTTCACGCCGGAGATGATCGAGATCGTCGACGACTACTTCTTCCGCCAGAACATGCCGGACCCGTCCGGCAAGAACGGCTGAGGCGGGGCTCTTTCCTTCCTCCGTCCGTCCCTTTCGCCGACCGGGGGGCGGCAGGCTGCGCGAAGAGGAGCATGGAATGTCGATTGCGAGCGCTTCCGTCGTCCCTCCGCCCGACGACGCGGATCCCATCGCCTCCCTCGCCCGGCGCATCCTGGCCGTCCGCTACCTCTTCCCCATCCAGCGCTTCGTGATCTCCAACGTCCTGGAGGGACGCCACCAGATCGTGGTCCTTCCCACCGGATCCGGCAAGTCCCTCTGTTTCCAGGTCCCCGCCTTCGCCCTGCCGGGCCCCACCCTGGTCCTGGTGCCGCTGCTGTCCCTGCTGCAGGACCAGCGGCGGCGGATGCGGGAGGCGCTGGCGCGGCTCCCGGCGACCGGGGATGCGGCGTGGTCCGCCGACGCCGTCTCCGTGCTCCGCGGAGGCCTCGGTCCGCGGGAGAAGGCGGAGCTGTTCGACGGGATGAGGGCGGGACGGATCCGCATCGTGCTAGCCACGCCGGAGGCGTGCCTGGTGCCCGCGACGGTGAGGGAGCTGGAGGACTGCCGCGTGTCCCATCTGGTGGTCGACGAGGCGCACTGCATCGGGGAATGGGGGGATACGTTCCGTCCGGCCTACCTGGAACTGGGGCGCCTGGCACGCGAGATCCGCGTGCCCCTGATCACGGCGTTCACGGCGACCGCCTCGGAGGCCGTCATCGCCCGGATCCGGGAGGTCCTGTTCCCTGACGTCGAGGCCCGCGTCCTGGTGGGGGATCCCGACAGGCCCAACATCGACTACGCCGCCGTACCCGTCCTTTCCAAGACGCACGAGATCTGCCGGCTGGCCTCCACGCTGCCGCGGCCCATCCTCGTGTTCTGCCGTTCCCGCGGAGGGGCGGAGCTCCTGGCGCGCCTCCTGCGCGTCCGCCGGCCCGGGGAGGAGGCCTTCTTCTATCACGCGGGCCTTTCCCACCCGGAGCGCAGCAAGGTGGAGGAGTGGTTCTTCCGGTCGGACCGGGGGATCCTCCTCTCCACGTCCGCCTACGGGATGGGCGTCGATAAACCAAACATCCGTTCGGTGGTCCACCGGGACGTTCCGCCTTCGGTGGAGTCCTACCTGCAGGAGACGGGCCGCGCGGGACGCGACGGGAAGCCGTCCCGCGCCGTGCTGCTCTTCTCCCGTGAGGACGAATCGTTCGCGCGGACGTTGTCCGATCCGGCTCAGGCGGCCCGCTACGCGGCGATGCTGGGCTACGCGCTCGCAGCCGAAGGGTGCCGGAGGGAGCGCCTCGCCGTCCTGATCGGACGGGACGCCGCATCGACGGCTGCGACCTCCGACGCGGCCTCCGGGGGGCGGCCCGTCTGCTCCGGATGCGACGTCTGCCGTGGGGAGGCCGCCCTCGTGGCGTCCGGCGAGGCGGAAATCCGTTCCTTCGTCCGGCGCTGCCGCAGACGGTTCGTTCCGGCGCAGGTCCGGGACATCCTGGCCGGCCGGAGGAGCTGGGACGTCCGGCGTTCCTTCCTGGACGCCGTTCCCGGCTACGGGAGCCTCTCCGGATGGGATCCCGACGACGTGGAGGAAGCCATCGGCGCGCTGCGCGCCGGAGGGTGGATCGCGACGGCCAAACGCGGGCCCTGGAAGGGACGGCTCACCGTGGGGAGGGCGGGGTAGGAACCGTGCAATCGTTTCCATGAAGCCGATTCGGACCCCCCGTCCATAACTCCGCTCTAAGGATCCCGAATTCGCGGAAACAGCCGCAGTAACAGGCCTTTGGCGTTACAGCAATTTCACCCAAAAGGCGAGTTTTTGCTTGCATTCCAATCTGGTTAGTGTATTA
>Ga0153915_10000261_pt1 | contig 47762 bp, 52 predicted proteins | sample Opewatmetagenome_2_FD_107003 | JGI IMG/M metagenome (GOLD analysis project Ga0153915, IMG submission 107003) | Freshwater wetland microbial communities from Ohio, USA - Open water 3 Core 3 Depth 3 metaG | ecosystem: Environmental > Aquatic > Freshwater > Wetlands | place: USA: Ohio, Lake Erie...
CTAATTCATTATTACTAGACATAAAGTCTCCTTATTAATTATTCAGTATGGTAAATCTACTAACATATTTAAAATATTTTTTAAACTTTTCTTGAAATATTTTTTAAATGCCGCCTGTGAAAATTATTGTAAAATAAATTTCAAGAGATTATATATTAAAAACAATAATTTAGTTTAATGCTGATACTTATAATCCAAATAAATACCTGGATGTAAAGTTATCCGGAAACTATTTAAATGATTGTTTTTTCTAATTAAATTAACAATGGAGATTATAAATAATGACTCATGCTGCATTTGAACCGGCCTCATTAGCGGGAATTAAATTGAAAAACCGGATTATCCGTTCGGCAACACATGAAGGAATGGCCGATGAGAAAGGCTTTCCGAATGAAAAATTGAAGAGGCTCTATATCCGGTTGGCAAAAGGAGATGCCGGAGCAATAATTACCGGATATACCGGTATTCAGAAAGACGGAAAAACATCCTTGTTTAACATGACGATGATTGACAGCGATGACAAAATTCCTGCGTACAGAGATATAACGGATGCTGTTCATGAATATAATACTCCAATAATCATGCAGATAGCTCATTGCGGCAGGCAAACCCGTTCAAAATCAACAGGTTTGCCAACCGTAGCGCCTTCGTCTCTGCGCGACGCGTTTTATAATGAAGATACGCCGAAAGAATTATCTGAAGATGCAATAAACGAAATTATCGACAATTTCGTTTCAGCTGTTATCAGAGCAAAACAAGCTGGTTTTGATGGAGTTCAGCTTCATTTGGCGCATGGCTATTTGTTGTCTGAATTTTTGTCCTCTCACTCCAATCGCCGCAAAGATCGCTGGGGCGGTTCAACCGAAAATAAATACCGGATTGTCGGAGAGATTTTCAGGAAAGCCAAAGAGGAGAACGGTGATTATCCGATTCTGGTAAAAATGAATGCATACGACGGGCGTAAAAACGGAATGAGGACTGAGGAAGCCGCTCTAATAGCTCAGATGCTGGAGACGTCCGGTTGTGCGGCAATTGAAGTTTCCTGCGGTTTCATTGAAGATGGACTCTACACCATGCGCGGAGAAAAACTTCCCGCGGAAGCGGTTATGGAATATAATTTTAAATTCAAAAATCTTCCGGCATTTGTCAGGAAGGTCGCCATACCTATTGCCAGAACATTTGTAAAACAGCCCAAGCCGCTGCTGAAATATAATCTCGATGCGGCTATTCAGATAAAGAAGGCTGTGAATATTCCGGTAATCGTTGTCGGCGGGATTCACAGCATAGATGACATTAACGATATTATCGAAAACCGTAATATTGATTTTGTTTCCATGTCCCGTCCTTTTATTATCGAACCGGAAATTGTCAGCAAATTCAAAAAAGGAATTCAGACTAAATCAAAATGCATCATGTGCAACTATTGCGCAATAATAACAGAGGAACAACCGTTGAAGTGTTATTACGGAATGTTGCCAAAGATTAAACATGCAAAAACCTGAGGATGGCGGAATAAACTTTAAACTCAAATTTTATTTACTGTCTCTTCATCCAGCCATTTCAGATATTCTTTGCTTCCCTTGACAATTGGCACCGCGATGATTTCCGGTGTTTCGTAGGAATGCAGTTTTTTTATCGAGGCTTCCGCCTTGTTAAATAAATCTTCCTTTGTTTTAATCAGGCACAGCCACTCAACGGCTTTTTCCACTTTTCCTTTCCATCTGTACGTGCTTTCAATAGGGCCGGTAATCTGCACACAGGCGTCAATCTTCTGTTTTACCAGATATTGAGCAATTTTTTGCGCCTCTTCTTTAGTTTCGGTTGTTGTAGATATTTGAATGTAGGATTTCATTAGGTCGCCTTTTGTCTAAGACCTTGTAAAAATCTTTAGAGGCAAGGCGCGCAAATCCCGAGGAGTGAGGCGTACTTTTGGCGTACGTCGCAACGACGAGGGATGCAGCGCAACGCAGCATCTGAGTTTTTTTTCAAGATCGTGTGCATTCATACATCATAATCGCAGCCGCCTGCGGCAAGCTCAGGGATTCAGCCTTGCCGCTTCCGGGAATGCTCCATTTTTCATCGGTCATTTTAAAAATTGTTTCCGGCAGGCCGTGACTTTCATTGCCCAGAATCAGGGCAGCCTTTTTTTGAACCGGATGGGGCAATAAACCATTACGGACATCAGAACCTATGAGGAAAAAGCTTTTTTTAATTTCCGGCAATTCGGTGGACAGATCAATATCGGGTATAATTGTCATGTGAAAAATACTACCCATGGATGCGCGTACGGCTTTCGGGTTGGTGGAATCAGTCGAATTAATACTTAAGATTATCCCCTCAAAGCCGAACCACCGCGCGCTGCGCACAAGCGCTCCGAGGTTTAGAGGATTGTTGATTTCGTGTAAAATCAAAATATTACCGGCAGCGCCTGCACAAAGTGAAGAAATGTTTTGCGGCTGTTTAATACGTACCACAGCCATGATTCCTTCCGGTTCCCTGTCCTGTCCTATCTTTTGCCACTGGGAACGGGTAAGTTGATAAACGGGAATATCTTTTGCTTTGGGAAGGGCAAGTTTTTCCCAGTATTTCACTTTCTCGGGCATAATTAGCAATGCGTCAACATTCCAGTCGCTTGCCAGCAGTTCTTCGACCACCTTGACGCCTTCGGCTAAAAATGTTCCTTCTTCTTTTCGCGCTTTGGCATCGGCAAGCCTTGCCCATCTTTTTAACTGAGTTTGTGAGATGTTCAAAAAATCGGCCATCGTGAAATCCTGATTATTTTTATTGAGTAACAGCTGACTGCTTTTTCGGCCAGATCAGCGACGCAATAATAGATAGTGCTATTACGGAAGCTATAAAAGCCAGAGAAGCGCCGATATTAATTTTGTATAAATCGGTAATCAGCATTTTTATTCCCACAAACCCCAAAATCACCGCCAGGCCGTATTGCAGATGATGAAAGAGCTTCATCAATCCGGAAATTGCAAAGAAAAGAGAACGAAGGCCTAAAACAGCAAAGACATTGGAAGTGTAAACAATGAAAGGATCGGTTGTAACGGCTAAAACAGCGGGAATGGAGTCTACGGCAAAAAAAACATCAGTTGTTCCCAGAACCAGAACAACAACCAGAAGCGGTGTGGCGTAGCGCTTGTTTTTGATAAAGATGAAAAACCTGTTTCCCGAATATTCATGGGCAACCGGCATGAACATGCGGAGCAGTTTAATAGCAACATTTTTTTCCGGATGCACCTCCTGCTCCTTGCCCCTTCCAATCTGAATGGCAGTGAAAACCAGGAAAATACCGAAAAGATATATTACCCAGTGGAAATTATTGATCAGGGCAATGCCGGCAAAAATAAAAATACCGCGCGCAATAAGCGCGATCATTATTCCCCAGATTAAAGCTTTCTGTTCGTATTCGGCAGGCACTGAAAAATAACGGAAAAAAAGCAGAAAAACGAAAAGATTATCGATACTCAATGAATATTCGATGAGATAACCGGTTAAAAATTCCAGAGCTTTCTGATGACCGTAAAAATAATACACGCCGGTGCAGAAAATCAGAGCCAGCACTATCCAGAAAGATGTCCAGTATAGTGATTCCCTTATTTTTACCTTGTGAGCTTTGCGTCCGAAAACACCGAGATCCAATATCAGCATGGTAAGAATGAAAACGCCGAAGAAAGTCCACCACAGAATCATTTTACATATCCCTTATTATTTTGTTAGAACTGAAACCTGTCTGCGCCAAAAAATGATAATTATGCCCGCCGTCATCATCAAAACGCAAAGAATCTGCCCCATGCTCATAAAGCTTAGAACGAAACCAAGTTGATAATCAGGCTCGCGGAAAAATTCAATAAAGAAACGCACAAAGCCGTAACCGAAAATATATGTTCCCAGCAGGAGTCCGTCAAAACTTTTCTTTTTTCTGATTGACCACAGAAGGATGAACAGAACAATTCCTTCAAAGAGGGCTTCGTAAAGCTGAGAAGGATGACGCAAACTCTGTGCGGGATCAAGCGGAAAATACATTCCCCAGGGCATTGCAGTTACGCGGCCGTATAGCTCTCCGTTAATAAAATTGCCGATCCGGCCAAATGTGTAGCCCAGCGGAATCGCCGGAATGAACATATCGACAAAATGCCAGAGATTAATCTTGCGTTTGCGGCAGAATATAATAGTGACGATAACTATGCCGATAACTCCTCCGTGATAAGACATGCCGCTGATGCCGACAAATTCAAATCCGTTGGAAAAATCGAAGGGCAAAATTATTTCCAGGGGATGTCTCAGGTAATAACTGAAATTATAAAACAGGGCATAACCGAATCGTCCTCCCAGGATCATTCCGAGCATAGTCCAGACAAGATAATCCTGCACGGTTTCCTCTGTATATTCATAATTTTCATTCTTTATCCGGTAGAGAGTTAAAAAATAAACGATGGCGAAAGCGACAAGATACATCAGGCTGTAGTAGCGCAGTTGAAACGAACCGATGCTGAAAAGGGCGGGGCTGATGTGCGACGGCAGGTGCTGCCACGCATTTATAAAAGATTCCATGATCTGATTTTCTCCGGTTAATATTTCAGTATTTTTCGCCCTTGAGTTCGTCAACGTAAAGCTCTGCGCTGTATAAGGCATTGGCGCCGTCGCCCGCCGCTGTTATTACCTGCCGGAACTGTTTTGCCCGGCAATCGCCGCCTGCAAATATTCCCGCGGCGGAAGTTCGCATATTGTCGTCCGTTATAATATAGCCGCCCTTGTCTAAATCCAGGACTTCCCGGAAAATGCCGGTATGAGGAATTCTGCCGACAAAGATAAAGACGCCTTCCGCGGCAATTTCGTTAATTTCTCCGTTTTGGACATCGGCTATCTTCACACCGGTTACAAAATCACTGCCGGAAACTTCCGTCAGTTTCGACTTCCAGACAAACTCGATTTTCTTTTCCGCGAACGCCTTTTTTTGCAGGATTGCCGCGGCGCGCAACCGGTCGCGGCGGTGGATTACCGTAACCTTGCTGGCAAAATGGGTCAGAAAGAGAGCTTCCTGAATAGCCGTATCGCCTCCGCCTACGACAACGACATCTTTATTTCTATAAAAAGGCCCGTCACAGGTAGCGCAATAGGAAACTCCTCTTCCGATAAATTCATCTTCACCGGGAACACCCAGCTTGCTCCACTGTGCTCCTGTTGCCGCAATCACGCTTAAGGTTCTGTAGGATTTATCTTCCGTGGAAACATCCCAGATAACCGGCGCATCGGCGCTTTTTCTAATTGCCGAAACGTCCCGTGGTATTATTTCCAATCCGAAATTAAGCGCCTGTTTTTTAAAGAGCTGCATCAAATCAAAGCCGTTAATGCCTTCGGGAATTCCCGGATAATTTTCGATCAGATCGGTAATTGTTATTTGACTTACCGTTGCCGCGCCTTCCACGAGCAATGTTTTCAGCCCGCTTCTGGCGGCGTAAATGCCTGCCGTATAACCTGCCGGTCCGCCTCCGATAATAATTGTATCGTAATCATATTCCGGCAATTTTGCTTTGCTCACAAAAGAATCCTCCCTGGTCAATAATATTTCATTTTAATCAGGATAAAGGTGATTTGTAAAGTCTAAAATAACGTTCATATTGAAGCCGCATAGCCCCATGTCATCGATCTTATTGACTACGGGCACATTACTTACACTTACTGTGCTTCCATGCTTTTAATAAAATATTCCCTTCCGGCAATAAGCGTTAGTTCCCTGCTTTTGCATTCGGGACAGATTATGTCCTTCATTTCCGCGGGCTTTACTGATATTTCTTTCGCGCAGTTTGCGCACTTGAGCTTAACCGGCGTACGCTCGATTACCAGACGCGCGCCTTCGGCTATTGTCCCCTTGCTGATATAGTCGAAATATCGCTGGAGCCACTCGTCCTGCAGATCGCTCAATTCACCAATGGCAAGCGCTATGCTGTGCACGCGGCTTACCTGGTTCATACGGGCATGATTAAGCACAATATCAAGGATACTCTGGATTACGGGTAATTCGTGCATGTAATGCTCCTGAAAATATTTAGGATAGGATTACATCATCAATGTGTTTTGTAAAGTCCAAAATAATCGCTTTGATAAAAGTTTATTATTCGACTAAATTGTGATAATGATTTACAAAAGATCAGACAGGGAAAGAATAATTTATGGATAAACTTAAAGGTTCTCAAAGAAAATATCTGCGTGCGCAGGCTCATCATTTAAACCCGCTTGTGATTATAGGGACCAAAGGTGTGACGGATAATCTCATTGGTTCGGTTGACCTTGCCCTTAAAGATCATGAACTCATCAAAATAAAATTCAGTGAATTCAAAGAAGCCAAAAAAGAAATATCGGAAGATATGGCAAAAGCTACAAAAAGCGAGGTTGTGGGCATTATCGGAAATATCGCCATCCTCTACCGCCGGCAGCAAGATCCGGAAAAAAGAAAAATCAAGATACCTTGAAAGCATTTAATTTTGCAGAGAACGAATCTAAAAACTCTGTTTTTCAAAATATTGAAGCTCTTTGCGGCAAACGAAGGTGTTTACTCGCTTCCTGATTCAAAAAATTTAATACTGTTCGAGAGCACTCATGGCAGTAGAACTTTCCAGATATGAAATTAATAGAAAAATAAGGCATGTTCTTGTCAGCCATAACGCTGATATGACAAAAATAAACTACTCTTTTGTCAATAGGACGGTATATATGTACGGTTCTCTGGTGAGAGAGAGCCGGGAAGAGTTCAATATTTCAATTATTAAAGGTATTATGACAGAATTAATGAAACTTCCGCGTGTTCAAAAGGTTCAATTTGATCTGGATAACTGGCTTATTTCCAATGAAACGGGAGAATTAAATATTGTAAAGAAGAAAAGAACAGGGGCGCCGCCAGTAACAAAACACAAGCAGTAAACATCGTTTCAATCTTTTAGCGATCAGGGAAACCGCCATGTTTTTCAAAGTTCTTTTAACAATGCCGGCATTGCCGTACCGGTCGTTTCCCCGATGATCGCGGTGCTGTTGACGCTTCTCTACATAAAGTCCATTACTTGATCAAAATATTTCAATTATAGAGCACTCTTTTCTTCGAAATTATTCGTCAATTTTATGCATGGTTAGATAACGTTCAACGGCCTGCTCGATTGTCGGAAAGAAATTTTCCACGCCGATTCTGGTAAAAAGACCATAACGTTTAAGCATATCCTTTACAGGACCCTTCATTTCCGCGAAAAATAAATCCATTCCGGCCTGATGCAGGGAATGATCAAGACCGGCAAGCACATCCGCCGCCGTAATGTCTATATCGGTTATTGGTTCAGCCGTAACGACAACCCATTGGGCTGGTGTCGGAGCTTCGGCGACAGCGCGCAGCACCTGTTCGCGGAAAGTCTCCGCGTTGGCGAAAAAAAGAGGCGCATCCCAGCGGAAAAGCACCAGTCCCGGAATGCATCTGGCCTCGGGATGACGTGAAATATCATGATAGCTCTTGAGGCCGTCCACATGTCCAAGCACGGCATTATAGGGTCGCCATGCCCGCCAGATAAAGGCAAATAACGCCAGACCTACGGCAATAAAGATACCCTTGATGACACCCAGTAAAACGACGCCAAGAAAACACGCGATGGAGAAAATAAATTCTTCAGGCCTTAATTTATATAAACGCACAACGGCTCTAACTTCAAAAATATTGATGCAGGCGCAGATGACTACGGCGCCCAGCACCGCATGGGGAAGATTCTGGAGCAGAGTCGGCGCGAAGATCAATAGAAGCGCGATGCATAAAGCGCCGACGATACCGGTGATTTGGGTTTTAGCGCCGGCGGATTCAGCAACAGGCGTGCGGGAAGCGCTGCTGCTTACGGCGAAACCCTGAAAAAAGCCGGCGGCCATATTAGCAGCGCCGAGAGCGATGATTTCCTTGTTGCTGTCGACTTCATAACCTGCCCGCAGCGCAAAGGTACGCGACAATACGCTCATGTCGGCGAAGGACACAAGCGCTATGGCCACCGCCGCGATACACAAACCTCCAAATTCGGAAAAAGAAACGGAGGGGATTTGAAATTCAGGCAACCCTTGCGGCATTGGCCCGACTACGGAAATCCCCGCATTTATGGACAAATCCAGTACAGAAGCGGTAATTGTCGCGCCGATCACAGCGATCAACACACCCGGAATTCTGGAAGCCCATATCCTGAAACCAATAATCACCGCAATGCAGGAAAAACCGATAATACAGGCCGGCGGGTTTATTTGTCCGTTCCAGATGCCCTGTATTAAACCGTTTGCTTCCTGTAAAAAGTTGCTGCCGCTTACGGAAAACCCGAAAACTTTCGGTAACTGACCGATCAAAACCGTGAGGGCGATTCCGTTCAGATAGCCTTCGCGAATCGGTTTGGAAAGAAGATCCGTAATAAAACCGAATTTAGCAATACCGGCCAGTATGCACAACATGCCCGTGAGTATTGCCAGCATCCCGGCAAGTGCAACCGCCTTGCCGGGATTGCCCGCGGCCAGCGGTAGAATAGTCGCCGCTATAAGGCCGGCCAATGCCGAGTCCGGTCCCAGTACCAGAATTCTGCTGGGTCCGAACATGGCATAAACGATAAGCGGGATTATGGTGGCGTACAGACCGTAGATGGCAGGCAAACCTGAAGCTGCCGCATAGCTCATGCCCACTGGCACAAGAACAGCAGTGAGAACCAGTCCGGCGATGACATCATGGATCAGCCAGTCTCTTTTATAATTTCGCAATGTCGTTAAAAGAGGAATAAAGCCGGATAAACCGCGGGGACGCTCCCGGCTGATAAAGGGTTTAGCGGCGGGGATTTTTGTGCCTTCCACAAATGTACCTCATCAAACGAACAGATATTGATTAATAAGCACGGCAGCTTTTGCAGTTTAATTATTTATCTGATGTGATTTAAAAAATAAAGCGCTTTTCTAATATTTAATTGCAATTTAAATATGTTTTTATGCGATTGAAAAACAGTGGACTGAAAAACGGAAGGAGTTTCATAAAGTTCAGTTTTCTCAAGGGCAGATCTCGAACTTATACCCGACACTGTAAACGGATTGAATCAATGTTGTTTCAGGATCGACCGTTTCAATTTTTCTACGTAATTTCTTTATGTGACTGTCTACGGTGCGGTCGCTCACAAAGCGTTCTTCGTGATAAATTTTTTCCATAATCTGCTGACGGCTGAAAATGTGACCGGGATGGTCGACAAGAAGTTTCAGCAGCTTGAATTCCACGGCGGTCAATTCCAAATCCCTGCCGCGAAGGGCAGCCTTGTAGGTATGTTCATCAAGAACAAGACCCTGTGCCTGAATGGTCTGTCCGTCAATAGTCCGCCGCAGAACGGCCTTGACCCTTGCCACAACTTCGCGCGGACTGAATGGTTTACAGATATAATCGTCCGCGCCAAGTTCCAGTCCGAGCAGCCGATCGATCTCCTCAACTTTTGCCGTCACCATAATGATCGGTACGCGGGAAAAAGTACGGATGTCCTTGCATATTTCCATGCCGTCACGTCCGGGCAGCATAATGTCCAGAATGATTAGATGAGGTTTGTTTTCACGTACCCAGGTTTCTACCTGAGTTCCCTCGAATAGAGTAAAAACTTCAAAGCGGGATGCTTTCAGATAATCAGACAACAGCGCCGCAAGTTTAGGTTCGTCTTCCACTATGAGTATTTTCTCTGTCATTGGCGTCCCTCGAAAACCGGTATTTTGATTCGTATCAGTAATCCGCCCAGCGGTGATGAATGCGCGGATATTGTTCCCTCATGCGCGTCAACGATTTTTTTACTGATTGTCAATCCCAGGCCGGCGCCGCCTGAACTTCTGCTGCGTGATCCTTCCACGCGGTAGAATCGTTCGAATAACCTTTCCATGTCCAGGGCGGAAACTCCGGGCTTCGAATCCTGAAATTCAATCGTAATAAAATTATCGCTGATTTTTGTTACTATTTCAAGCGCTCCTCCCGCGTCGGTGTATTTCAAAGAGTTTTCCAGTAAGTTCGAAAAAAGCTGTCTCAGCCGTTCTCTATCGGCAAAACCGATGGCTTTTGTGTCGCGGGAAATATTTTCTTTAAGAGCAATGCCTTTACGTTCAAACTCCGTGCGGTAGGATTGTATTGAATCTCTGAGTGTTTCCGCCAGATCAAGATTTTCCTTCCTGTAGTTCAGTGTGCCCAGATCGGATAAGGAAATCTGATAGAGGTCTTCCACCAGACGTTTCAGCCGTAACGTTTCCGCATGGAGGGAGCGAATCGTTTCCGGAGTAGTGTCATGGATGCCATCCAGAAGAGCCTCGATTTCACCCTGAAGCACGGCAACGGGGGTGCGTAATTCGTGAGAAATGTCGGCAACCCATTGACGCCGCTCCTTCTCATGTTTTTCCAGTGTTAGCGCCATGGCGTTAAAATCACGCGCCAGTTGACCCAGTTCATCCGTGGAGGAAAAAGAAATACGCGTGACATATTTCCCGGAGGCAATGTCATGAGTGGCCGCAGCCATCTCCCGGATGGGTTTGACTATTCGCCTGGAGAGCGGGAAGGAAATAATGATAATGATCATAACAACGCCCACTGCTCCCAGAACCAGCGCAAGTTTTTGCTGGCTGAGGAATCTGACATGTATAGGATGAGGGAAATTTTTTGGCGACACAAGACCGACGTAACCCACCGTGCCGCCCCTGGCAATAATTGGATATAAATTTACCTTCTCGCCCGGCGGATAAGTACCATAAACAGGTTTTTTATCAACACTTAAGATGACGAAAGGGGGGAGACGGTTTCCGGCAGGTCGCGGACCCATTGGTCGATTGTCGTAATTTCCGTTTTTATCCTGAGCAAACAACGGCGGACGATCCATCGGTGCTTCAGGAGGCGGCATTACATCTTCCGGATTCCAGCGCGGTGGTGTATGTTTCAGAAAATCCCAGTTTCTCTCCTGCTCATACTTCTCGCCCAGATCATCAGCAACCTGAACTAATTTTTTTTGCTCTACAGTTCCAATAAATTGATTGAATCCCCGGTTAATATTCCACCACATTATCAATATAAGGAAAAGAATCGCTAAACCGGTAGCGCATAGAATTAATAAAAACAGGCGATAAGTAATTCCCATCTTCATTGTTGTGTTTCACCTCGGATGCCAGTTTATTGATATAGCCTTTGAGCGTCAAGACTAAAAAAACAACCGGTAAAAGCTGATTTAAAGAAAATCCTGCCATCGTAATTAAATATTCATTTGTTATTAGTAGTTTACCATACGAACAATTATTTGAAGCATAAAAATATTTATTTAAAAATTCCTTATTTCCTCCATATTTGCGCCATATTTACCTGTTATGATTCATTCCACAAGGCGGCAGAATATTGATGAATGTGGAGGTTAAAGAAAGGGAAGATGATGAGCATGAACAAATTTATTATCGGAACGATGCTGATGCTTATTCTGCTGCCGGGCGGCGTTTGGGCGGCGCAGACGGAAGAAACGAACAGTCCGCCGCAACAGCAGGGACGAATGAAGCCGCCGCCGGAAGCAATTGCAGCCTGTAAGGGAAAGAGCGAAGGAACATCCGTACAATTTACCACCGGGCGAGGAGATACGCTCAAAGGCGTCTGCAAACAGTTTGAAGGCGTGTTGACTGCAATGCCGGAGATGGGAGCGCCGCCGAAAGGCAAAAGCGAAAAATCATCGGATTAACTGATTTTAAAAAGAACTTTATTATAAAGAGGACAATATAATGAAAAAGATATTTAGTTGTTTCGTTTTTAGTTTTTTACTTTTGTTTATTGCATCGCAATTATCATATGCGGAACCCGCTCCTTCAATGGATAAATCGGAAAGGGGCTTTCAGGAAGAGGGACCTTTCCCGATGATGCCGTCGATGCCCTGCCCTATGGAACAAATGAGAGGAATGCACGAATTCAGGCATCCTTCATTGATGCATATTGACGAGCTTAACCTTGATGAAAAGCAGAAGGATGCGTTTAAAGAAATTGAAAGCAGTGTCATGAAGGAGTTGATTAGAAAGAAAGCCGATGAACAAATTGCCGAAATTGAACTTAAGGAACTTCTTGATAAGGAAACAGTGGATTTAAAGGCGGTTGAGATAAAGCTGAAACAGATTGCGACCATTAAAACTGAAACCCGGTTGATTGTCATTAAATCGATGGAAAGCATGAAAGCTAAATTGACTCCGAAACAGCGTGAGATGCTTAAAAAATTAAGGCCGATGGAACATCATATGAAGCCGCCGTTTAAGGGAAAAGCAACGCGTAATGAAACAAAAATGCCTCCGCCTGATGCCGGGGAAAAAGGAGAATAATTAAGTGAATCACAAAAAGGGAATTATTACTCAACTTTTGTTTTGCTTCCTGATGATGATGTTTCTTGCAGTCATCGGCTGCAAGACTGACGATGAAACTACAACCTACACTATTTCCGGTAATGTAACCTACTACTCTGGTGGAGACGCTTTTGAGGATATAACTGTCAGTCTGACAGGTGTCGGCTCTACTGAAACCGACTCGGCTGGAAATTACAGCTTTACCGGGGTGACGAACGGCACCCATGTGCTGACACCTTCTTATTCCAATTATATATTCGATCCGGTCAGTACAGTGGTGCCCATCGACGGGGCAAATGTGTCTCACATTAACTTTAGCGCATATTATACTTCTCTTAGTTTCGATATTTCCGGGACGGTAGGGGGTAATGTTCAATCAGGTGTTGAACTTATATTGAGCGGGTCGAGCGACAATACGTTTCAGCAGTCAGGAACGGTAGTGACGAACTCCGACGGAACCTACGCTTTTAAGAATCTATCGGCTGGTACGTATACCATAATACCTTCCCTGTCGGGTTATACTTTCGATCTTGAATATCAGGATATTAAGATAACCAGCGGAGACGTTGCTAATGTCGATTTTACATCATACTTAGAGTAGTTATTTTGATAATTTTTCGTTTTATTGGAAGGATTGATTTAAAAATTAAAAAGATACGATTAAAAATCTCCGGGTGAGGTTACTGTTGAAATGAAAATGATGTTTAATAAACAAACTGCCGCAGCCCTCTTCCGGAAGTACCGGAAAGAAGGGAATAACATCATTATTAAATTAAACAGATAAAAGCCTCATCTTAAGAAGGCAGTTGCGGAAAATCATAAATAATTTCATTTTCCCCTCACTAATGAAATTAAATGCTTCCGCAACTGCCGCCTCCGGAGAGGTTAAACGGCTTTAATTTTGGCAAAATCCTTAAACAGGATTTTGCGTAATAAAAATATTTAAAGATAAGAACAGATATGAACATAGAAAAAAATTTTATTCAGCTTCTGGTGTGTGTTTTCGAACTCCAGATGCTTCTGGAAAAGGATACCGTCGATCAAAACGTTTTTGTCAAGAAACTCGGACAGATTGAAAGTATTAAACCGAGTACTGGTTGATTATCATCAAATCCACCGGGAAATATGAAAACGAAATTGACAACCGGTAATTTAAAACGCTAGAATAGATGCAATCAATTCTTACATGCTGTTCATTCACCCCGCATATGCAGACGTAACCGTCAGCGGTTTGAATGACGCCGGTACGAATTTGAAAAAATATTAATGAGGGGAAATAATATGCATCGAAAATCAAAGGGGTCATTAGCTTACGCATTTGCAGGAACTTCGGAGTTGTTGGTACAAAAGGTCGCCATTATGTTAATGATTGCAGTTTTACTGGCCATGACAGGTTGCGGAGAAAATGATTCTGCCGATTCTTCTACCGGCGCAACCGCCAGTACAACGACTCTGGGCGTATCTTCTCCCTCGGTAACTTACGGTACGAGCGTCATACTGACGGCGACGGTTACGCCATCCGCCGCAACGGGGACTGTTGCCTTTAATGATGGCTCGACATCTATCGGGTCAGGCACTCTCAGCTCCGGAATCGCTACTTTAACCATCGATTCGCTCAGTGTGGGTACGCACACACTGACAGCCAGTTATGGCGGTTCTGGCACGTATGCGTCCAGTACATCAAGTTCCATGACGGTAACAGTCCTTTCTTCCTCTTCAGGCAGTTGGTCCTATAACGCCGTGTGCGGTTACGGAACGGCTGCGTACCTGTTGAGTTCCGGAACGCTAAGTGAATCCGGTAACAGTTACATCACATCAACTAACGACCAGAGTGCCGTTTGCGTCACAGGTACAAGCACCGCCCTTACTTTAACCAGCCCTACCATTACAACCAGCGGAACTACATCCTCAACCGACAACAGCAGCTTCTACGGCTTAAATGCGGCGGTGCTTGATTACAACGGCGGCGATATTACCATAAACGGCGGCGCCATCAATACGACAGGCCAGGGCGGTAATGACGTCTTCTCCTATGGAACGGGGACAGTGACAATCAGCAATGCCACCGTGACGGCTTCGGGAAGCGGCGGCCATGGCCTGTATGCGGCAGGCGGCGGAACGATGGTTGTAAACAATGTAACGGCGACCAGTTCGGGCATGTCCGGTTCAATTGTGGCCACCGACAAAGGCGGCGGAACCATCACTATTACCGGCGGCAGCTACTCGGCCAGCGGGCAGCGCTCTGCCGGCATCTACTCCACCGGCACAGTAAAAGCGACCAACGCGACTTTTTCAGCGACCAACGCCGAGGCTGTGGTCATCGAGGGCAGCAATACATGCACGTTGACCAATGCGATCCTGAATTCGGTTTCCGGCACAGACGAGCATCGCGGCGTCTTCCTGTATCAAAGCATGTCCGGTGACGCCGAAAACAGCACTTGCGGAACGGGAGCCTGTTTTTACATGACGGGCGGTTCGTTTACCTATACCGATACGACCAGTTCATCTTCTGACGCGACGGAAAACTGTTCGGCTTTTGTTGCCGCCAATCAGGTCGCCTATTTCGAGCTGACTGATGCCACCGTCAATAATAGCTGTCCAACATTGCTGCTCTCGGCGCTGAATTCAAACTGGAATTACAAAGGCGGCACGACGACATTCAAAGCCTATGGAGAGACGCTGACCGGCAACGTGATTGTGGACAGCGTCAGCACGGCTGATATTTACCTTTACTCAAGCACGAGCGCCGCTTCAAAACTGACGGGCGCAATCAATACCGCAAATTCAGGATCGACGAAGGTCGCCTTAACCCTGGATTCCACCAGTGCATGGGTGGTGACGGCTAATTCATACCTGACAGCTTTAACCAATGCCGACAGCACCAACAGTAATATTACTTGTCAGACTTCCGGGTGCAAGGTTTACGTGGGAGGAATTGCGATAAATTAAAATTCATTGCTGTTCAACCGGCAATTCTCTAAAACGGCAGTTGCGGAAATTCATCAATAATTTCATTTACCCCTCACTAATGAAATTAAATGCTTCCGCAACTGCCGCCTTCATTTTCACCGGTTAGTAGATAGGGATACGGGTATGGCATGCGGCGGCTTTATCTGCGGGTCAGTTGACGGTATTTAATTCGATGGGGCTGGCTTGCGGCGGCGCCCAGTCTTCTCTTCATGTCTTCTTCATATTCGGAATAATTGCCATCGAAGAAAAGCACCTTGCTGTCGCCTTCAAATGCCAGAATATGCGTGCAGATTCTGTCAAGAAACCAGCGGTCGTGGCTGATGACGACAACACAGCCGGCAAAATTTTCCAGTGAATCTTCAAGCGCTCTGAGTGTGTTGACATCCAGATCATTAGTGGGTTCGTCAAGCAGCAGCACATTGCCGCCTTCCTTGAGCATGCGCGCCAGATGCACACGATTGCGTTCACCGCCGGACAGCGTTCCAACTTTCTTTTGCTGATCGGTGCCGGAAAAATTAAAGCGAGATACATAAGCGCGCGAATTGATCTGCCGGTTGCCGATATTAATAATGTCCTGACCTTCGGAGATCATCTCCCAAATGTTTTTATTCGGGTCGAGCGCGTCACGGCTCTGATCAACGTAAGCAAGTTTGACCGTGTCGCCGATGCGAATGGCGCCGGAATCCGGTGTCTCCTGGCCGGTGATCATGCGAAACAGCGTTGTTTTGCCCGCGCCGTTGGGGCCGATCACGCCGACTATGCCGCCGGGCGGCAGCGCGAAATTCATTCCTTCCACCAGCAGTTTTTCGCCATAGCCTTTATTTACATCTTTGGTTTCAATTACCAGATCGCCCAGACGGGGTCCCGGTGCGATAAAGATTTCCCGTGTGCCGGATTCCCTGTCCAGATTCCTTCCCAGCAGTTCTTCATAAGCGTTAATACGGGCCTTTGATTTGGCGTGCCGGCCCTTGGGCGACATACGGATCCATTCCAATTCCCGCTCCAGCGTTTTTATTCTCTCGCTTTCGGATTTTTCTTCATTCTTCAGACGGTTTTGTTTTTGTTCCAGCCAGGAAGAATAATTCCCCTGCCAGGGAATTCCCTGACCGCGGTCCAATTCCAGAATCCAGCCGGCGACGTTATCCAGAAAATAACGGTCGTGAGTTACCGCGATGACAGTGCCTTCATACTTTTGCAGGTGATGTTCCAGCCACGCGACTGATTCGGCATCCAGATGGTTGGTCGGTTCATCCAGAAGCAATATGTCCGGTTTTTGTAAAAGCAGACGGCACAGCGCGACGCGGCGCTTTTCTCCACCGGACAAAACTTTTACAGATGTGTCGCCTGACGGGCAGCGCAGAGCGTCCATCGCCATTTCCAGACGGGAATCTATATCCCATGCGTCAAGCGCGTCGAGCTTTTCCTGCACCGCGCCCTGTCTTTCGCAGAGTTTGGCCATTTCATCATCCGACATCGGTTCGGCGAACTTTTCGTTTATTTCATTATATTCATGAATCAAATCCATCGTGTTTTGCACGCCCTGTTCAACTATCTGACGCACGGTTTTGCTTTCGTCCAAACGAGGTTCCTGTTCCAGATATCCTACGGTATACCCTGCCGAAAGAATAGTCTTGCCCAGATAATCCGTATCCACACCGGAAAGAATTTTCAGAAGGGAACTTTTACCGGAGCCGTTTAATCCGATAACGCCTATCTTCGCTCCGTAAAAATAAGACAGATAAATGTCTTTGAGCACAGGTTTTTTTTCATAAATCTTGCTTACCCCGATCATGGAGTAGATCACTTTGTTTCCTTCATTGGCCATAAATGCTGATTCTCCGCAAAACAGATTTTAAATATAAGGGAACATACCCTGAATGATGCCGTTAAAATTGTCCTGAATACTGCTCCTGCCGGATAGAATGCCCATGTGCCCCGGCAAGAGCCACTCCAGATCAAGTTCGGAAAACGAAACGATGCTTTTCTTTAAAAGTTTGCCGCTGCCGCCGGGGAAGTCGGTTCGGCCGACGCTTTGATCAAAAATTACATCGCCGCAAAACAAGGCTTTTTCCCGTGGCCAGTAAATGCCTATGGAGCCGGGGGAATGGCCGGGGGAAAGAATTATTTTGAATGTCTGATCTCCCAAAATTAAATCGCCTTCCTCCAAGGGGAAATTTACCTGCATCCGGGGAACGTTGATTCCGAAAAGCCCGTACAGTTCGCCGCCGTCTCCCTTTAAAAAATCGATTTCTTTTTTATGCAGGCCGACTTTGACCTTCTCCTGATCAAAAAATTCCGAACCCTGAAAATGATCGGGGTGAGAATGAGTGTTGATGACATAACGGATATCTTCTTTATTAATGCCGTCCGCGGACATCTGATTGAGCAGCTCCGGCACATAACCGGTCAGTCCCGGATCAATTAATGCCTGCACATTGCCGCCGATAAAGTAGCTGTTGCAGTTATTTTCGAAGGGACTTGTCCATTCGTAAATATAAATATTGTTTTTTAATCTCATTTTTAATCCTCTGTTTTTGATTTAGACGGAACGAATATCCAAAGTAAAATGTACATTAACAATCCCGTGAAGTAGAAAATGAACAGAAAAGAAAATAACAGGCGCCATGCCCAGGATGGAACCGGAGAGTTTTCTCCCAACCCGCCGCAGACTCCGCCAATCCAACGGTCATTATCTGATTTTGTTAAATTCCGCAGCCAGTTGTTCTGAGTCATAGTTTCCTTTTTATCATGTTTTGCTGTTTTGGTTTATTTTTTAGCAGGAAAAATCTTTTCCAGCGGTAAATCAGAGGTGCGATGGCCTGCACCGATAATGTTTCCCCGCTTATCCACAAGAAATAATGTCGGTACTCCGATAATGTCATAACTCTCGGCAACGCTGCCGTCCTGATCCAGCAGTACAATAAAAGGAAATGAATTTTCTTTGGCAAAGCGGGCCACTTTTCTTGTCGATTCGTTTATATCAATATATAAAAATTTCAATCCGCTTTTGGCGTATTTATCATACAGAGCTTTGTATTGGGGCATTTCCCCGCGGCAGGCGGGACACCATGTCGCGCCGAAAAATATTACTACCGGATTTCCCCTTTGACTGCTCAATTTAAAAGTTTTTCCCTGAACATCATCCAGCGAAAAATCAGGAGCCGCAACCTTTCCCTGTTTCGGGGAATCAGAAGGTCTGTATTGTCCGAAGGACAGGGCAACAGGAGCGCAGATAAGCAGGATAAGTAAAGTCAATAATATTTTTTTGTTCATTACAACCTCATTTTTATATTGATAAAACACCCGCAATATACAGGAAATATTCCGCCGCGCCAATTAATATAATTCCGGAAATAAACTTTATTTTTGTCATCCACATTCCCGATTTAGGCAAGGCGGCAATAAACCCGGCGAAAGTTCCGGCAATAATCAGCAGGGTTCCCATTCCAAAAGCGAAAACAAACATAAGACTCATGCCCAGTAAAAGATTAGTCTTTAACGCTACAAAGCCGAGTAAAACTGCCAGGGCTGGAGCGGTGCACGGACCGATAACAACGCCGGATACAATGCCTATCAGGAAGCTGTCCATGAACCCTTTTTTATTGTTTTTTTCGGTCAGTTTAATAAGTTTATGCGGAACGGGCAGAGATACATGGAAAACATCAAACATCGACAGGCCCATTACAAGGCATAGATTAGCCATAATGAAGTATGTCCAGGGCGTCGTCTGAATTTGGCCGAAAATTTTGCCGGATAATGCGGCCGCCCCGCCCAAAATAGAATAGGTTAGCGCGATCCCGGTAACATAAAACAGCGAAAGAAAAAATCCGCGAAGCTTTGACGATGCGTCCTGTGCGCCGACCAATCCGACGGTTACCGGAATCAAAGGATAAGTACAGGGAGTGAAACTGACAACAAGTCCGCCAAAGTATGCAGCCGGAAACGCCAAAAGCACCGAACCCTGCAGGTATAAAGATAAATTGTTGATCAGATTTTCAATCATTACTTTTTGCCTTTATTCGGGGTTTAGTTGCTGACAAGATAGAGAAATTGATCCTTGGCGTCAAGTAAAAAACTTGTGCGTAAATATAAAATATTTATGATTAATATTTAGAATTTACATGAAAAAAATGGTGCCGAAGACTGGACTTGAACCAGCACAGGCGTACACCCACTAGACCCTGAACCTAGCGCGTCTACCAATTCCGCCACTTCGGCACGCAGGAAGTGCTCTATACCCATCATCATGTTCTTGTCAAGATAAAATGAGCTTGAATTTAATAACCAAAATGTTATGTTACCAAGCCAATTATCTTAAGTATTAGTAAAGAATAATGATTATATTTAAAGGAATAGAAAACATAACAGAGGATTTTCACGGTTCGTTTGTAACCATCGGCAATTTTGACGGGGTGCATTTAAGTCACCGGTTCATTTGCCGTAAGCTTGCTGACGAGGCGAAAAATGCGGGTGCAAAATCGCTGGTTATTACTTTTGATCCTCATCCCAAGATGATTCTTCATCCTGATATACGGCCATTTTATCTTATCACTACACTGGAAGAAAAGCTGAAATTGCTGGAGGATTGCGGTATTGACGGTACGCTGGTAATTCCTTTCTCTCTGGATTATTCCCGTATGACCGCCGAGGAATTTGTCCGGGAATTTCTCGGCCGATCGCTGGCGATTAAAAAAATTATTGTAGGCCATGATTATACTTTCGGCCAGGGTAAAAAAGGCAACAGTGATTATTTGATTTCCTCCGGACGCGAAATGGGTTTTACGGTTGAAGTCGTTGACGCTGTTAAAATGGGAGATAATATTATCAGCAGTACGCTTATAAGAAATTTGATTATCAAAGGCGATTTTAAGATGGTGACAGCTTTGCTGGGGAGATGTTATAATGTCGCCGGCATTGTAGTTTCGGGAAGAGGGCGCGGTGTCGGGCTTGGCTTTCCCACGGCAAATATAGAGCCGGAAAAGGAATTGCTGCCTCCGGCAGGCATATATGCCGCCTTCGTTGAAGTCGAAGGGAAACGTTTTATGGCCGCGCTGAACATCGGCGAAAAGCCGACCTTTGCTGATTACACCTTTACTTTTGAGGTTCACCTGCTGGATTTTTCCGGTGATCTGAGAGGCAAAAGATTGAATACTGAGTTTGTGGAGAAGTTGAGGGACATTATCAAATTCGATAGTCCCGAAAGATTGAAGACGCAGATCGCGGCTGATGTGGAAAAAGCGAAATCAATTTTGCTTAAGAATATTAAAAATAAATAGTCAGGGAAATTAGAGGAGGTTATTAAACAATGTTAAAAATAGCTATTGTCGGCGCAACCGGTATTGTCGGTCAGCAGGCTATTGTAAGTCTGCTTGGACATCCCTGGTTTAAAATTACCAGGCTTGTCGCTTCGGAGCGCTCGGCTGATAAGAAATATATTGACGCCCTGAGGGATGCCAATGGTTCGATACGCTGGTGGTGTACCGAGGAACTTCCCGCGGACATCGCCAACATGGTTGTTGAGGAAGCGGCCAGTTTTGATCCCACTTCAGTAGATATAATTTTTTCAACCATGGATACCGGGCCGGCCAAAGAACTGGAACCGAAATACGCCAAAACAACACCGGTTATCAGCACTGCTTCGGCGTTCCGCTATGAAGCCGACACTCCCATTCTTGTCGGCGGCGTAAACATGGATCACGCGGCACTGCTTGCCGTTCAGCAAAAGAACCGCGGCTGGAAGGGATTCATTTCGCCCAAATCAAATTGTACCATTGCCGGACTGGTTGTTTCCCTGAAACCGATTCTGGACAAGTTCGGCGTGAAACAGGTGATGATGACTTCGCTCCAGGCCATGTCCGGCGCTGGCCGGACTCCCGGACTCTCCGCCATGGATATGATGGAAAACGTGGTTCCCTACATTTCCGGCGAAGAACCGAAAGTCGAAACCGAACCGCAGAAAATATTGGGCAAGTTGATCGGAGATAAAATACAAAACGCTCCATTCGGCATTACCGCCGCCTGCAACCGCGTGCCTGTGCTCGATGGACATCTGGTGTGCGCTTTCGTGCAGACAGAAAAACCCTGTTCGCCGGAAGATGTTAAAAAGGCGATGATGGAATATGGCAAGGACTTTGCCGAACTGCATCTGCCGAGCTCTCCCGCGCACCTGATTGATGTTACCAATGATCCTTTCCGTCCGCAGCCGCGGGTGGATCGTGACAAAGGCGGCGGCATGACCGTGACTGTCGGACGTGTTCGTAAAGATCCGATTATTGAGAACGGAATCAAGTATGTTTGCCTGGCGCATAATACCAAACTGGGCGCGGCCAAAGGCGCTTTGCAGACAGCGGAATATCTGGTGAAAAATTATTTAAAACTGGTTTAAAAAAGTAAAAGAGCTGCGGCATCTTCCAAAAGATGCCGCAGCTGCCTGAAAATAAAACCCTTTAATTCCATATATCCCTTCAAAACTTTCATATTGATTCATACAATTATAAGGCTGCTCAAGTTGAAGCTTTCCGCGGCAAGCGAAGGTGTTTGCGCGCTACTGAATTCAATATTTCTTGACAAACCATGATTATCTTTACATAAAAGAATATATGTTGATAAAAATTGGGTTGAAACGCTATGCTGAATAAGTCTGGAAAGCAGATCCTGATAGTTTATGTTGTCCTGATAATTGCTTTGCTTGCTGTTTTCAGTCAGGTCAGTCAATACGCCTTCGTCAATATTGATGATAACGTTTATGTTACGGAAAATAATTTTGTCCGATCCGGAATAACGCCTGACGGATTGCGCTGGGTTTTTCTTACAACCTATGGGGAATTCTGGCATCCTCTGACATGGCTTTCATTGATGCTTGATTCTCAGCTTCACGGCCCCAATGCCTCAGGTTTCCATCTCACGAATCTTATCCTGCATATATTGAGCACTCTATTGCTCTTCTGGCTTTTTAACCGCATGACCGGGATGGTTTGGAAGAGCGCCTTTGTCGCGGCACTTTTCGGGCTTCATCCTCTTCATGTGGAATCAGTTGCCTGGATTGCTGAACGTAAGGATGTCTTAAGCGGCTTTTTGGCGATGCTGACATTATGCTTTTATGTTTATTATACGGAAAAACCGGTTATAAGAAGATATCTGTTTGTTTTGTTTTGCTTTCTATGTGCGCTGATGAGCAAATCCATTGTCATAACTTTGCCCGTGATTATGATTCTTCTGGATTACTGGCCCCTCAATCGTTTTGAGTTGAGTAAGGCTGAAAGTGATCTGACGGAAGCCGCACATCGAAAAGGCCTGTTATGGCTGCTGAAGGAAAAACTGCCTTTTTTTATTTTGTCAGCTGCTTTTTCCATTGGAACACTTTTGGCTCAGCAAAATCCGACCGCGAAAATTTTTACATTGCTTTCCCGGATAGCCAACGCATCTATTTCTTTTGTAACGTATCTGGAGAGAATATTCTGGCCGTGTGATCTGGCTGTTTTTTATCCTTTTTCCGATAAGCTTCCCATCCTACAGGTAATGGGCGCTGCCTTTCTGATTCTTGCTGTCAGCATTGCAGTCATTATGGCAGTGAAGCGTCTACCGTATCTTTTTGTAGGATGGTTTTGGTACGTAACAACCCTTTTACCGGTTATCGGAATAATCCAGGTCGGAAAGCAATCGATGGCTGACCGTTATACTTATCTGCCGTTGATTGGTACAGGCATCGTGCTTGCCTGGGGTGTGCCGCTTATGTTCCGGCACGAAGTCATGCGCAAAAAGATTTTATTTCCTGTGGGAGTGCTTTTCATTTTTATAATGTCATTTATAACCTGGAAGCAATGCGGTTACTGGAAGGACAGCATAGATCTCTTTAATCATGCTTTGCAGGTGACAGAGAATAACTATCTGGCGCATAATGATCTGGGTCTGGCTTTGTTTGCCGAAGGGAAAGTAGAAGAAGCCATAGATCATTACAGCAGGGCCATCCGCATAATGCCGGATCATATGATAATCTATCTGAACAGAGGGGATGCTTATGCCAGGCTTGGCTTATATCAAAGTGCCATTGACGATTATACCGAGGCTATCCGCCTGAAACCGGATTGCGCCGATTTCTACAACAAGAGAGGGGCTGTTTATTTAAGCCGGGGTAACAATGGGCCTGGCTGCCGCGATGCGCAAAAAGCGTGTGATCTTGGAGATTGCGCAATATGGGAAGCCGCTCGGGGTAGGGGCGACTGCCGTTGATTTTTCAGACAGAAACATGATTTTTTCGATTTAATAATTAATACTTCTGTAAGATAGATTCGTAAACGTCGAGGTCTTTTTGCGAAAAACAGCAAAACAGCACTTCGTTTAAATTTGACTTCTTCCCGGTTATTTCACTGACGGTTTCAACGGCTATCCTTGCAGCCGGTTCAATGGGATAACCATACACGCCCGTGCTGATGCTCGGGAAAGCAATTGATTGGAATCCATGTTCATCGGCGATAGTCAGACTGTTGCGGTAGCAGGACGCAAGCAGTTTGGGCTCGTCATTTTTACCGCCAAGCCAGATTGGACCTACAGTGTGGATGACAAATCGCGCGGGTAATCTATAACCTTTGGTAAGTTTCGCCTCTCCGACCTTGCAGCCCTTCAGACGGCGGCATTCTTCAAGAAGTTCGGGACCTGCCGCCCGGTGAATCGCGCCATCAACTCCCCCTCCGCCGAGTAGCGAAGAATTCGCGGCGTTGACAATCGCGTCAACCTTAAGCGTGACGATATTTGCCTGAAGCGCCCGCAGTTTAGTCATCAAACCACCTCTGGTAAATGGTTACTCCACTGCCCGCTTGCGCGGGCAGTGGAGCTGCTTGATTAATAATTTACAGCCAACGAAAATAGCGCTGCGATTTAGAAGTTTTACTTTTACTTCATTGCCTGTTCTACCGCCACCGCAACAGCAACCGAAGCGCCGACCATCGGATTGTTGCCCATTCCGATCAAACCCATCATTTCAACATGAGCGGGAACCGAAGATGATCCGGCAAACTGCGCGTCCGAATGCATTCTGCCCATCGTGTCGGTCATGCCGTAGGAGGCAGGGCCGGCAGCCATGTTGTCGGGATGAAGCGTTCTTCCCGTTCCGCCGCCGGAGGCCACGGAGAAAAATTTCTTTCCGGCGAGCAGACGTTCTTTTTTGTAGACTCCCATCACCGGATGCTGAAAACGGGTCGGGTTAGTGGAATTACCGGTGATCGCGACATCTACACCTTCCATGTGCATGATCGCCACGCCTTCGCGCACGTCATCGGCGCCGTAGCAGCGGACAGCCGCGCGGTCACCTTTGGAATAGGCTTTTTCCTTCACCACGGAAACTTTTCCCGTTTTATAGTCGAAAACTGTTGCAACGTGGGTGAATCCGTTAACGCGGGCAATAATGTGAGCAGCGTCTTTTCCCAGTCCGTTAAGTATTACCCGCAGGGGAACCTTGCGTGCCTTGTTTGCCGATTTGGCCAGACCTATTGCGCCTTCGGCGGCGGCAAACGATTCATGTCCCGCGCAGAAAGCGAAGCAGGTTGTTTCCTCCCTGAGAAGCATGGAAGCAAGATTGCCGTGGCCGACGCCCACCTGGCGGTCGTCAGCGACCGATCCGGGAATGCAGAACGATTGAAGTCCCTCGCCGAGAGTTTCCGCGATATCAGCGGCGTTCTTCTGTCCCTTTTTAATGGCAGCGGCTGCGCCGACAAGATAGGCCCATCCGGCGTTTTCAAATGAAATCGGCTGAATATCCCTGACAATTTTTCTTACATCAACGCCTTTCCCGAGGCATACTTTTTCGGCTTCCTCCAAAGAGGAAATTCCATATTTTGCGAGAAAAGGGGTTATTTGTTTGATTCTTCTCTCGTATCCTTCAAATAAAGCCATTTTCCTACTCCTTATCCTTTACGTGGGTTGATAACTTTTACGGCTTCGGCAAAGCGGCCGTAAGTTCCTGTTGCTTTCGCCAGAGCGGCGGCAGGCTCCATGCCTTTTGTTATGTTATCCATCATGACGCCCAGCTGAACGAATTTGTAACCGATAATTTCGTTGTCGCTGTCGAGGGCTATTTCAGTGACATAGCCTTCGGCCATTTCCAGATAACGGGGGCCTTTTTCCTTAGTGCCGTACATTGTGGCAATCACGCTGCGCAGACCCTTGCCCAGATCTTCAAGACCCGCGCCGATGGGAAGTCCGCCTTCGGAAAATGCCGTTTGTGAACGGCCGTAAACGATCTGGAGAAAAATTTCCCTCATGGCGACGTTTATCGCGTCGCAGACCATGTCGGAATTAAGCGCTTCCAGAATAGTTTTATGCGGCAGAATTTCCGCGGCCATGGCTGCCGAATGAGTCATCCCGGTACAACCGATACATTCAACAAGCGCTTCTTCGATAATGCCGTTTTTGACATTGAGGGTGAGCTTGCAGGCCCCCTGCTGGGGAGCGCACCAGCCCACGCCGTGGGTAAGTCCTGAAATATCCTTGATTTCCTTCACCTGGGTCCATTTACCTTCCTGAGGTATGGGGGCGGGGCCGTTTTTCGGACCCTTGGCGACTACGCACATTTGTTCTACTTCATGAGTATGTTCCATAAAAACCAGCTCTCCTTCCGTAATCCCGTTTCGCTTTTTTCGGTTAATTTTGCCGGTCCCGATTTGTCGGGATCAGCGGCTTCCTGAAGCAAAACGGTATAAAATACTACGGGTAACAATCTAGCACCGGAGTGGTTATTTTTCAAATTAAATTGTTGGTGAAATGTTTAAGCTTTTGATTACATTGCGGTATAAAGGATTATTCTTCTTGACAGAAATATCATTCGCTGTTATCTTGGCCGAGAGAATGCAATAGGCACACACTTATGAAATATTTTGACTGGAATGACGAAAAAAATGAAAAGCTTAAGCAATTGCGCAGCGTATCATTTGAACAGGTTGAATTAGCCATAGCAACCGGTGATTTGATAGACCGGCTAACCCATCCGAATCAGGCAAAATATCCTGATCAGAAAGTATTTCTGGTAAGGATTGCAGATTACATCTATTCAGTGCCGTATGTTGAGGATCATGAAAAAATATTTCTGAAAATAATCATACCCAACAGAAAAGCAACAAAGAAGTTTCTGGGAGATAAGCAATGAAAAAAAATGTATATTTAGACGACGATGAAAAAAAACTGGCGGAATCTCTGGAAAATGAAGGATGGGTTTCCGATCTGACTAAAAAAGAAAAGCAGAAATACGAGGCATCCGCGCGCTATAGCCTGAACAAACAAAAGCGGATCAATATCCGAATGACGGAAAGGGATTTAATGAAAATTCGGGCAAAGGCCATTGAAGAAGGCATCCCGTATCAGTCCCTCATTTCCATGTTGATTCATAAATATAATGAAGGAAAAATGTCGATCAGAAAGTAAAGGGAAGAGCTGAATTTACGTTCATCAAATTCTCTTTTTTATTCGGATAAGGATGACAAAGGGAGTGGATGTCTGCCGAACGACAAAATCAGCCGCCGCTGAAAGCGTTCGGCTGATTTAATTTTTATTATGCGCTCTTCCGATAATGAGAAGCGTACCAATCAACCACTTCCCTGATCATTTTCTGATAAGAAGTCTTTTGCGTTTTTGCTTGTTCTTTAAAAAAGCTAATGCTGGATTTCTTCAAAGAAATTGTCACTTTAATATTATCTTCTTTCAACACTAGCTTATCCGGGGGCGGGAGAAAGTCTTTAACGACTTTCAGATGTCCCATGGGTTCTTCAGTGTACTTTATTTTGCTCTTCATAGATTTTCCTTCCTTTTCTCCAATAGCCTGCGCCATAGATGCGAATGATGTTACCGCGATATGTAAACCTGACCGTTAATATACCTTCGCCGACGCGTCCCATACAGTAATACCGATTTTCTTCAGAACTATGGGTAATGTCTTCCGCAATAACACGATGAGGATCAAGAAAAGCCTGCTGCGCAGTTATAAAATAAACACCATGCTTAAACCGGTTTTCCCGGTTCTTTTCTTCATCCCACTCAAATGTCGCTTTTTTCATTAGCTGATTCTGCCAGATTTATGTAAAAAATGCAATACAATAATATGGGTGTATATATGGCTATCAATTTTTTTTGCAGCCATCCTCCATCTGGTAAAAAGATGGGAATTTAATTGTTATGTTCCCCGAATTCCATAATTTCAAATTCTCAATTTATCTATTTGCTGCCATCTTCCTTTTGTTGCGTCAAAATATTCCCAAAATTTCCAACCATTAGTACAAACAGAAGAGCCATTGATTCCATTCATACGTTTCGCGTGCATGGCAGCAGCCGATGGACTATCAAAAAATTTATCCAAGAACAAAATACCCCTGTCTGTAATTAAAGCATCAAATTTCTGATTGTAGTAAGATGCTCTAAGTTTTAAACCAACAGGAAAATTTACGCCCCTTGAATCAGACCAATATTTTTCAACTGGAGTATCAATTACTTTTGTTTTTATTAATTCTTTTTCCTTTTCGTCCCATAAATTAATCAATTTTTTAATAACGGTGTTTACGTCGTCAACAAGTGGAGTTGCAATTTCTTGCAAACGTTTAAATGTAGCTGAATCTATGCTTACTTGGATGTTGTCATTCATAACTACCTCCTAACTTAAAATATTATATAGTTCTCTTAAGTAAACTATAGATAACTAATAGTTTGATGTCAAGTAGAAAATAGTATAATTTGAAAACCCCATTTTATAATAAAATACAAAAATTTATATAATTAACATATTTTGCTTAAATTATGTACAATCTTACTTCCTTTCAAAAAAATAAAAAGGGGAAATACATCATGAAATCAACATAATTGAAGCTCTCCGCAGCAAGCCACGGAGAATGCGCTCGCTGCCGAATTCAATTTTAATCAGATGATATTTTGTGGTAATCAGGATCTAAATGGCAAAGTTGGATATAACGCTCAAAATTGAGCTGCCGGAGTATAGTTATGAGCATATTGGATAGAAAATTTTATCGGCGCGATACGTTGCAGGTAGCCCGTGAGCTTTTAGGCAAGAAACTGGTACGTCAGATAAACGGTCTTAAACTTTCAGGAATGATTGCGGAGACAGAAGCTTACTGCGGTCAGGCGGACAGCGCCTGTCATGCCCACCGCGGCATGACACCGCGAAATAAAGTCATGTTCGGAAACCCCGGCCATGCATACGTTTACTTTACTTACGGCATGCACTATATGCTCAATCTTGTAACGGAAGACGAAGGCAATCCGTGTGCCGTGCTGATAAGAGCTGTTTTGCCGCTTGACGGAATTGAAGCAATGGAAGCCCGACGCGGGAAAAAAGGCGCTCAACTGTCAAACGGTCCGGCCAAGCTTTGTCAGGCACTGTCCATAGACAAGTCTCTCAACGGCTGGGATGTCACAGCGGGCAGTGAATTATGGGTGGAAGATTACAAAAAAATTCCGGCCGGATCGATTATATCGACTCCCCGTATAGGTATTGATTATGCTCATACAAGGGATAGAGACGCGCTTCGGCGGTTTTTGGTAAAATAATAAAAGTCTTACCCTGCTTCTTCTTTTTTCGGGTAAAGTTCCAGGAACAAATCCCAACTGGCCAGAAAGAGCGATGCAATAACCGGTCCCAGAATAAATCCGGAAAAACCGAAAACGGCTAAGCCGCCCAGTGTTGATAGAAATATTAAAAGAGAATGCATTTGCACGTCGCGTCCCATCAGAGCCGGGCGCAGCAGATTATCCACGCTGCTGATGACTACACCACAGAAAACGAGAATGGTGACGCCCTGCCAGATATATCCCATGGCAAGCATGATGACGCCCGCCGGTAGCCAGATTATCGAAGAACCGACAGCGGGCACTATGGAAAATGCCATCATGAGCACTCCCCAGATGAGGGCTCTGTCTATTCCTGTAATGTAGAAAATCAATCCGCCCAGTAAACCCTGAATCCCGCCGATAATAAAAGTAAATTTTAAAGAAGCCTTGGATGTATTCATGAAATGATTGATAAAGGTATTAAAATGACGCTTGTCCACGGGAATATAACGGGTGATCGTGTTAAGAAGATGCGATCCGTCGCGCAGAAAGAAAAAAAGGCTGTAAAGCATAACTGCAAATTGGACGACGAAAATAATCGTATTTTGCGTGAAAGTGGAAATGTTTGTAACGATGTATTCGGTAAACACTTTCATTGCCTCATGTGATTTGTTTACCATAAGGGCATGATCCAGATTTAAAGATTTGAATATTTTATGCCTGCTCAGGGAGTTAAACGTATCCGTGAGAGTATTTATCCATTTAGCGCTGTTTGCATCGAATGTTTTATATATATCAAGCGATTCCACGACGAGCAGATTGATCAGCAGACCGACCGGCAAAATCAGACAAAGCAAAATGGCGGCCAGTGTGAGGCTGGCGCAGAGATTGGGACTTTTCAGTTTTTTATTCAATCGTTTATATAAAGGCGCAAAAATACCGGCAATCAAAACAGCCCAGAAGATGGCAAAGAAAAAAGGTTCGATGATGTAAGCGAAAAAAAAAGTAATAATTCCCAGCAGCATAAAGAAAATAATGTGCTGAAAATTGGCGGCTATTTTGTCTTTCATCCTGAAAAATTTTCCTTTCTGTAAGAGGTTAAAATCGTTAATTTTATCGAAGGTGTTGGTTAATAATAAGCTACTGAGACTTGTAATGTCAATTTATATATCAATATCATTGCTAAAGGAAGTTTTATCCATGCTGGCGGCAATGATATGGAGACATAATAAAAAATGGGAAAATAACAGAATTTAATTGACATATTATTAATGATGGCTATTTTAGGTGAACGATGGATAGAAAATATTCATCGAAAAAGGAGGATATTTGATGTTTACAGTTACGGATAAGGCATTGGAAGTAATCAAAGACTTTATCAAAGAGAAAAAATCTGATTTGGCTGTGCGGATTACATTGTCTATGGGATGTTCCGGTCCCGCTTTGGGAATGGCTTTGGATGAGCCGGGAAATGATGATGAAGTGTTTGAAGAAAAAGGAACAAAATTTGTAATAGAGAAGGATATTCTTAATCAGGCTAAACCGATTACGGTTGATTTTATAGATACGCCTCACGGTTCCGGATTTAAATTAACTTCCAGTCTCGCTCCTGCGGCTGGCGGCTGTGGCGGCTCATGTTGCGATTGCTAGAGATTAGAAAGGGGAGGAATTTTTCTCCCCTTTTTTTGAAATCATGATTGAAGACAATAAAACAAGAGAAAAAATCGATTCCGCGGAAAACCTTCTCCGGCAGGGAAAATACCACGAAGCAATTGTCCTATGTGAAGAAATTCACAAAGAGTATCCGGAAGAAGAGTCCGTTGTCATGATGTTATCATGGGCATATTACGATAGCGGAGAAACTCAAAAGGCTGTAAAATATTTAAATGCTCTTCTGGAGAAAGAACTTAAAAGAAAAGTTTTCACGGGCTTTGCTTTTGACGAACTTGTGCGCATATATAAGCAGAATAAAGATTTCCGGAAGTTAACGGAAATTTGCGAAAGGGCTGTTGGGGCGCAGCCGGAGGATACAGGACTTTTAGCCGAACTGGGGAATGCCTGTCTCCAATCAGGTCAGGCTAAAAGGGCTTGTGAAATTTACGAAAAACTTATCGGAATCGAAAGCGATAATCCCGTTTTTTATTGCTACTGGGGAGAAGCTTTATTTGCCGCCGGATTGAGTAAAGAAAGTGAAAACGCTTATCTTAAGGCTGGCGAGATTGACCCCGATCAGCCCGATCGTTATTACTTCAAAATCGCCGTTTTATATCAGCAGGCAGGAAATTATAAAGAAGCTGAAAGATTATTAAATAAATGCATTGAGGTGAATTCATCTCACCCGCTATATTATTGTTCGCTGGGGGATACTCTTGTCGGTCTGGGGCAAATTCAAAATGCTCTGGCGGCTTACGAGATGGCCGTGCAATGCGATAAATCAGGGGCCGGGGCTTATTATAACCGCCTGGGTAATTCACTCATGAGGTCCAAAAATTTTTCACAGGCGGTTGAGGCTTTTAAATCGGCCATAACTTATGACCCTGTGCGGCCTTATTATTTAAATTTGGCTTCGGCTTATAAAAAAATGGGATTTGCCGATAAGGCAGACATGATTCTTAGCGGAATAAATCAATTAAATTAAATCTAATCCGCCTTGCCGAGTTTGCGCTGATAATCCTTAAATACGTGATAAAAATACTCGTTTTCCTCAATTTCCTTATTTAGAATAAGACCCAGGCTTGAGATTTCATCTTCATTAATGATTAAGTTGACACTCTTATTCAATGAATTCATATAATCCATGGTGGCAAAAGTCGGACTGACCAGGACAATAAAAATTTTCCGGCGCAGAGGCATGGGTAAAATTTCAAAATGTCTGAGAACTTTATTAATTCCATCTCTTCCGACATCAAAATTTTCATTGACAACAACGAGATTGAAAGTGTGAAAATTTGTAAATTTGAGAGCTTCTTTCGCCGTGGTCGCCTCAACCACGTTAAAATTAAGTGATCTCAAAGTTTCTATGATTTTTTGTGCGATATCGGGGTCGTGTTCGCAGATCATGGAGGTATTGCTGTCTGAGTAACGATAATCAAAAGGGCGTCCCGAATAATCTATCTCTTCTGAATCCTGATCCTGTATTGAATTGTCTTTGTTCATATTAATTCCCTGATAATTAATTATTTAAGCTGCGTAAAATTATTTTCTCCATGGTTCTCTGCTGACAGGCCTGCCATATGATTTGTCAACTTCAAGGTTGGCGATAGTTGAAGTCTGTTCACCGCGGGACTTCTTTATCGAATCCACCCCGCGGCCTACGGTGGCTCTGTTGGAGGCATAAGTTACAGCGGTATTTTCAGTAATCAAACCCTTTTCAAAAAGTTCGATAATACAATCATCAAAGGTCATCATGCCGAAAGGTTTTCCCTGCATGATAATATCGGAAAAGGTTTTTCCTTCCGCTTCGCCATGGAGGATAACGTCTTTGACGCGCAGACTTGTACTCAGCGCTTCGAAAGCCGCAATACGTCCGCCGCCGATTTTAGGCAATAAACGCTGACAGACTATCCAGCGGATAGAATCGGCAAGACGAACGCGCATCTGATTCTCTTCCTCTATGGAAAACATGCCGATAATACGATTTATCGTCTGACCGGCATCAACGGTATGCAGGGTGCTTAAAACCAAATGACCTGTTTCCGAGGCATTCAAAGCAATTTCCACTGATTCACGATCGCGCATTTCACCAACGAAAATTACTTTTGGCGCCTGACGAAGAGCCGCCCTCAGGCCATTGGCGAAGGTATCGAAATCCTTGCCCAGTTCGCGCTGGTTTATTGTGGACATTTTTTGAGGGTGCGTGTATTCAACGGGGTCTTCCAGTGTAATAATATGCACAGAACTGCTTTCGTTGATTTCATTGATAATCGCGGCAAGTGATGTGGTCTTGCCTGTGCCGGTTGCTCCTGTTATCAAAACGATGCCGAATTTTTCATTGGCAATTTTGTAAAAGGCGGGAGGCAGATTTAAATCGGCGCATGAAGGAATGCTTGATTCAAGTTTCCTTAAAACTATGGAATAGTTACCCAGTTGAGAAAAAACATTTACACGAAAACGGGCCAGTCCGGGCAACTCATAAGACAGGTCGCAGGAGCCTTCTTTTAACAGGGCCTGCATCAGCCGGTGATCCTGATTAATCAGATTCAGAGCAAAAATTTCTGTCTGAAAAGGCGTGAGTTTGTTGAAAGCCGGCTTTAAATCAACACTGATTAATTGACCGGCGGAATATACCTGTAAAGGTTTGCCCACAGTTAAAACGAAGTCGGAAATGTCCGGATTAGATTCCAGCATTTTTGTCAGTATATGATCTATTTCAGGTTTTCTCATAAGCGGTCCTCACGATGATTTATGCTTCCGTAAAGTCTGTCGGCGGATGCCTCAGAAGCGGACGGAATCTGGCTTTATCATTGGCTTTAATATAAGCATCATCGCCGCTTATCCAGCCGCGGTTGTAAAGATCCATAATTCCGTCGTCCAGAAGCTGCATTCCATATTTTTTGCCTGTCTGCATCATGGAAGGAATCTGAAAGGTCTTGGATTCGCGGATCAAATTTCGCACTGCGGGTGTGGCAATGCAAATCTCCAGAGCAACACAACGGCCCTTTACATCAATTCTCTTAAACAGAACCTGCGAAACAATGGCGCGTAAGCCGTCGGCCAGTGTAGAGCGGATCTGTAACTGTTCGGATGACGGGAAAACTTCGATTATTCTGTCAACTGTTTTTGCCGCGCTTGTTGTATGGACGGTGGAGAAAACCAGATGTCCGGTGGAGGCGGCTTCCACGGCCAGCGAGATGGTTTCCAGATCGCGCATTTCACCAACCAGAATGACGTCCGGGTCTTCACGCAATGCTCCGCGAAGCGCCGAAGAAAAAGTTTTGGTATGAATTCCCACTTCGCGCTGGTTAACGATACAACTTTGACTCTGATGAACAAATTCAATAGGGTCTTCAACCGTAATAATATGGTCTTTACGCAGACGATTGGCTTCGTCAATAATGGCTGCCAGAGTTGTGGATTTGCCGCTGCCGGTCGGACCGGTAACCAGCACAAGCCCGCGCGGAAGAGCCGCCAGCTTTGATATTACGCTGGGGAGTCCCAGGTCAGCGCAAGATGAAATTTTATCAGGTATTTCACGAAAGACCGCTCCCACGCCGTTTTTCTGGCGGAAGTAGTTAACGCGGTAGCGCGCCAGGCCCGGAACTTCATAGGCAAAATCAACGTCGCCTGTTTCTTCGAAAATTTTAATTTTATGGTCCGGCGTTATTTCGTAAAGAAGCACTTTTAAGGCGTCATTGGTAAGAACATCGTATTTAATCCTCTCGATATCACCGCGGATTCTAATAGCAGGCTGCTGACCTGAAACAAGATGAAGATCTGATGCACCTTGCTCGTGCATAAGATGAAAAAAAGCGTCAATTTTTGCCATTTAATTTCTCCTCGTGACGAATTAGCTGTCTTTTATCATTTTTCCCGCCGGAAGAAAATCAAATTTTAATAAATAATAAAATTGTTTCCTCATAACATGTGTTTTATTTGGATTTCTTTAAATAATTATTTGCGAATTCGGTAGCTAGCGCAAACAGCTTCGCTTGCTGCGGGGTAAGCAAGCGCATACAGAATTATAATTTACCTTAAGAATCGAAGATTCGCAGCGGTTAGCCTGCGAGAGCTTCAATATAGAGAAAACCTGATTTTTTTGTCAATCCGAGAATTACATTAACAATTTCTTGACACTAAGACAATCAATAATATATGCTCCCTTACGTTTTTCCTGGTAGTAATTTTAAAGGTTGGGGATGTAGCTCAGCTGGGAGAGCGCGGCGTTCGCAACGCCGAGGCCAGGGGTTCGATCCCCCTCATCTCCACCAAGACCTAATCCAACGCAGTCCAGTAAAGTCCATAAAGCCGCTAGAAATAGCGGCTTTTCTATTGTTTATTGTCCTAAGACGTGTTATATGGTTTATCAAAATCCGATTGTTTTAGGTACCTAATTTCAGTAAAAAGGTACCCAAAATATATAGCGGGTACCCAAAAAATAATTGAGGTCTTTTTTATGCCAAAAAAAATTATTCCATTATCCGACATGAAGATTCAGAAAGTAAAAGCAAAAGCAAAAGATAAACCTGTCACGCTATTTGACGGCAGAGGTTTATTCCTTATGGTCACACCATCCGGTGGGAAGTTGTGGCGTTTCAAATATAGATTTGAAGGCAAGGAAAAGAAAATTGCTTTTGGCAGTTACCCTGAAATAAGCCTGCTAAATGCGCGACAACGGCGTGAAGATGCACGAAAGCTACTGGCAAATAATATTGACCCCGGCGCAGTTCGTAAAGCCCAGAAACAAGCTAATGTTGAAGAAACGGAAACTGTCGAAGTCATATCCAGAGAATGGCACGAAAAATTTAAATCAACATGGACGGAAGGACACGCAACAAAACTAATGCGCTGCTTGGAACGTGACGTCTTCCCATGGATTGGCACACGACCGATTAAAGAAATCAAAGCTCCTGAACTTCTGACAGTGTTAAGACGTGTCGAATCAAGAGGCGTATTAGAAGGGGCGCACCGTGTAAGAGGGATATGCAACATGATTTTCCGTTATGCAGTATCTACCGGACGCGCTGAACGCAATCCGGCGCAAGATTTGATTGGTTCATTACCACCGGCAAAAGAAAAGCACTTGGCCGCCCTTACTGAACCGAAGCAAGTTCGCGAACTACTCAAAGCCATTGATGGATATTCCGGCAGTTATGTTGTGAAATTAGCCTTGCAGTTATCGCCGCTTGTCTTTGTCCGTCCTGGCGAATTGCGTCATATGGAATGGGAAGAAGTTAATTTTGAAAATGCTCTTTGGAGTATTCCGGCGGAAAAGATGAAAATGAGAGAGCCACATCTTGTACCATTATCACGGCAATCAATAAAGATTCTGGAAGAACTTCAAAAACTGACTGGTGCGGGTAAATATGCTTTCCCTTCCGGTAGAACTTATGACCGGCCAATGTCAAACAATGCTGTTTTAGCCGCGTTACGCCGCATGGGATACACGAAAGACGAAATGACCCCCCATGGATTCAGGGCAATGGCGCGGACAATCATTGATGAAGTATTGCAGGTCAGACCGGATTATATTGAAGCACAATTAGCGCACCGTGTAAGTGACCCGCTAGGCCGCTCGTATAATCGAACCACACATTTAAACGAACGGCGGAAGATGATGCAGACTTGGGCTGATTATATAGACGGATTGAAGGCTGGAGCAAAAGTTTTATCGTTCAGAAAAACAAAGTAAGACACTAAAATCCGTTTCGTGTAATCTTTTCAATTAAAGATTTAATGTCCGAAATCTTCCAAACTGTTGTCCGCTTACCAAGTTTAACGGGCTTCGGGAATTTTCCCTCTTTAACTCCAGCCCACCAACTTGATTTTGAAATAGGAATAATTGCCGGCGTTGTTTTATTCCCGACAATTTGGCTTAATCGTAAAAATCCTTCAATTGATAAATTATTCATATTTCTATTTGCCCCTTTCCTTATATTTTTATTCTGTTAAAATGGCACACTTTCAACAGCCCTGTGCATTCGATTTTTAACAATCCATTCTAGTATTCTATAAACGGTTGACTTTTCGATAAAAACAAAAAACCTACTATATTTTTTAACAATCATTCGCCTAAATTTTGTCTTATTTTTCTTAACAATTTTTTTTAAAACTCTTCTTAACAAAGCCATTTCCGATAAATTTAAATAACAGGTTTCATTTTCTGCAAATTCCGGTTTTCCAATATATCCCCAATTCCTTCCGATACTTTCTTCGCTAATATATTCGCCATTCTTGGAAATATATTTTTGATCACTTACATATACATTTGCTTGTTTACGGGAATTTATAAGACGATAGCTTTTACGATGTTGTGCAACTTTAAGAGCCTTTTCATAATTTTTAGTGCCGGTAAACTCGACCCATTTTTTCGCAAATAATAGAGCTAAACTAAAATAATCCTTTTCGGAAAATCCTTCTATTGAATACAACATATGAAAATGAGGAACATATAGACCTTGCAAAATACCTGTAATACGTTCTCTCCATTCTCTTTTCCACACCCCTTGAATTTTATATCCCTCTCGCTCAAGCCACAGCTTAAAAGCCTTAAGAACCTTAGATGTGAACTTTGCTCTTTTTTTAACACTTAACCCCTGCATAACATCATCGGAAAAAGTAAAATCCTGCCAAAACTCAAAACGTGACTTCATCTCTGCCAATTTAATCATTAAATTACGCCTTGATTTTCTCGAAAATGTGACAACTTCACCCTTTCGGCCACCACCGCCACCACCACCAAGAAGAAAACCTTCATCTTCTGAAACAATAAAATCTCTTTTAATTTTCGTCACACCTTCGGAAACTATTAATTTCTCTAACAAATCATTATTATCATTATTACCGTTAGAAAATATGTCACTTATACAAGCATGTGACTCCTCGCAAAGGGGCGACCGTCCGTTTCTGCTTTTGTTAAGCTCCACGGACGGCCTGTAAGCGTCATGCCCCTGATCTACTGATTCCCTAGCCTGATTATTAAAGTTTGAATTAATCAAATAAAAAACCCCCTAGGATTCGTCCTAGAAGGCTTCTTGATTATACTTTGATCTGATGTTATAAAACAAACAGACCTGTTTTGGAGTATGAGCCCTCAAGCCATTTCTAAGACGTGGTTTAGAAAGTCCGGGCATGTTGACGCATGGCTGGACTTTCGCTTTATATTTACTTTCTAATTTCTAAATCTCCTTTTTTATCAAGTCTAATATCTCCAGACATTAATGCATCTTTAAGTTTTTTGAATACTTTATCACCAATTGCAGCAGCCCGCAGTAATCCCAAGTTTTCTAATGTTTGGAGGTCTTCTATGCCTAGCTCAATAAGACCAGACATCATGTCACTTCTTGATTTACGCCCTCTAATCGCTCTTAATTTATCAATTTCTTCTACTGTGCTTGGTTTAAGCATTACTGTGTATTGCTGTTTCGGCTCATCTATTTTTGGTCTGCCCATAATTATACTCCTTTAAATTCTAAATAATAAACACATTATGTTTATATAGTTTTACATAGGATAAAGTAATAATAATTAACTGTCAAGTATTATTTTAAATTGATTATTAAGATGCGGTTCCGGCTCCGACGAGCATGGTGGGGCCCATTCTCGCCGGAACCGCTGATAATCATTATTTGATCTTATTTGACATGTGTTATAAGATTTTATAAATAAACGAATTATTTTTAATACATATAAATACATATTAAATTTAAAAAGGATTTCTTAAATGGAACCAAAAGAAAAGATCATTTATCATTACACAACAATAAACGGACTAATGGGTATTTTGGATAAAAAATGTCTATGGACAACTTATTTCCAATTTACCAACGATCGTACTGAATTAATTTTTGCAAACAAATTAATTTTAAATTATTTAAATTCGAAAGGGATAGATAAAGAAAAAATTTATTTCTTAAATAAGTTATTGGATAGTTTTTATTCAAAGAAAATAGCATATCCTTTTTTGTTTTCATTTTGCGATGATCATGGTGATCGTCTAAGTCAATGGAGAGGATATTCAAATATTAACGATGGATATTCTATTGGATTCGATGTCGATGAATTAAAAAAGTGCTCAGAATTAGAGATTAAAAAATATCCCAATACTATTATACAACTTAATAAAATATTATATTGTGAAAAAGATATCATGCCTGAAGATGAATCAAATCCATTTGAAAAACTTCTAATTGTAATAAACAAAATTGATGATTCTTATGAATATTTCGAGAATAATATTCTTAATACTCTTTTCCAATGCATGTTTTCTCTTAAACATAAAGGATATGAAGAGGAAAAAGAATATCGATTGATAGTATTGTATGCAAAAGACGATAATTCGTCATCAAAAAAAATCGAATTCCGTATGAGTCGTAATAACTCCCTACCTTACATTGATACATTAAATGGCGTCGATTCAGCTATTAAAGAAATTATAATAGGACCATCGCAAGACATAGAAAAAAAAGAAGCATTTATTAATATTTATTTACAAGAAAAAGGATTAGATATTAAAATAAGAAGGTCTTTTATACCGTTTATTTCTTAGAGGGGAAAATTCTTTGACATTATTTATTTTGAGTAAAAAAATAAAATGAATTTTATAAGGAATGTATGTTTGAAAAACATTTTATCAAGCAGCTTAATAGAATTGGTATTGACATTAACAAATGTTTAAAAGAAGAAGCGATTGAAATTATAAATAAAAAGATTGGAGAAGAAAAACAGAAACTTGAAGAGGCAAAAAAGAAATTGATTAAAATTTACCAAGAAGAAATTAAGAATAAGTCAGATTAAAACTACAAGTTTGAAATCTGTTTCTTTAGAATTCTGATATATTCATCTTCTTTAAGTGGGCAGTCAAGAAATCTGTCAAAATCATCTACTGATAGCTTTAATTGATTAGCCATAGACAAATATGTTTTTTGAGGGATATTTTTTCTTCCATGGGGAACAGTAATTCTAGCAACTTTTCTTTTATTATAAATGAACCATCCATTACACTCTTTTCCACTTTTAAAATTTATATGGAGTTTATTTTCACAACGATTTTTTACATCTAAAGCCTTGTATTTAGAATTGTTCATTTCGTTTTTAATATATTTTTTAAAAATGATTTAATTTTAAGCCATTCTTCCGTATAGTCGTCATTCTCAATTAAATCTTCATAGAGAGATTCAATTTCTCTTTTAAGCATCTCAATTGATTCTATAAAGTCATTACTATATCCATATAAAGGAAAATCAGGTGAACGAGCTATAAAACCTTCACCATCAGGTTCAATAATAATATTTAAAGAGGTATTTAAATCAAAGTTAATTAAACGATGAATTTGAATATTGCATACATTATGCTTACAAAATGTTTCTAGCTTTTCAATTCGTTCTTCTAATTTTTTTAGATTGTAAACCTCTCGTTGAGAATGTGATGTAAATATTGTTTCGGATGATCCTATAAATGCCCATGTATCTACCTCAACTCCCGCGAAAGCAGATCCTGAAACAGGAGTAAAGGCATCATGTTCGATCGTTATTGCACTAGCTTGAAAAGACCTCCAATCTGCATTTCTTCCTAATACAGTTTTCATTTTTTATCTTCTTTCTTCTCTGTCATTTGTGCTATCATTTCATTCAACCAATCTCTAAATGCTAATGCCGTACTCTTGTCTAATATAATTGAAGCTTGGACAAGACGAACAAGGTCACCACCTGTTTCAAGGGAAACTTCTTTTCCCAATTTTCCATCTTGAATTTCATGAGTAGCCGTTTTGGGCAGTGCATTTCGCTGTGAAAAAAAATGTATATACATTTCATGTCTCGGAGTGAAACCTCCCCATAAACCATTTACATATAAATCGCGTAAATGTTCTGGATAAACATATTTAATAGAAGCGTTGCTTTTCTTCTCTGCCATTTATCGTCTCCTGTTGATTCTATATATTGTTGTTAAGAAATATTTCGTATTGAAATAAAATTAATCTTTCATAGTAACTTATAAAATAAAAAATACATTTCTGCAAGAACATATAAGATAAGCATAAACATCGAAAAAGAATCTCTTGAAAGATATCATACAAAACGATTCTCGGTTCAGTTTTGGTTCAGCCATTATTTAATAATAATATAATAATTACAAATATATATGGCGGAAGTGCATGGGAATCAAACCCATTAATGACACTTGTCTAATTAAAATCTTTCTTTACAAAAATAACTATTTCGTAATAAACTTCATATCAAATTTATATTATTGGGGGTATATTTGGGGGTACGCGGTAAAATACGTTATAGATAAACGCAATGATTATAAATTGTTAAGTTATCTGTGCTATCCCCCTCATCCACCAAGACCCGATTTAAAGATTGATGAAACATATTAGAAAAAGCGGACTTTTTGTGATCGCAATAAGAGGCCGGACTTAAATTAATCGGGAGAGAATTTTATGCCATTCATCCAGTACCTTCTTTTAAAAATACCGACTTCTCTGCTTGGTTTTTTGATTGTTGCTATATATGTTTCTTCAACCATTACAGGTCTTGTCCTCATCAGGAAATTTTACCCTTATGACCGCTGCAAAAACCACAACGATATTGCCGGTTTTATTTTCGCCACCCTCGGCGTTATTTACGCCGTTATTCTTGCCTTCACCGTTGTTGTCACATGGGAACAATTTGACAAAGCAGATGACATCACCGGCAGAGAAGCTAATTGCATCGCCTCTCTCAATCAGGACACAATGGCGTTTCCCGCCGAATTTCGCGCCCGGATACAAAGTGAGTTGAGGGATTATGTCAACGCGATTATTACTGATGAATGGAAGACAATGGAAAGAGGTCAAAGAAGCGCCAGGGCGCATGAAATTCAGGAGAAAATTGTCAGGTTATACAGCGGTTTCCAGCCCCAAAACGAAACGCAGAAAATATATTTAGCCGAATCCGTAAAAAAATTGAATGAGGCCAGTGAGCTGAGAAGGCAACGCATTCTCTATGCCAGTTCCGGTATTCATCCGATTCTATATCTTGTCCTCTTTGCCGGAAGTTTTATCACTATAGGTTTTACAATGCTTTTCGGCACGGAGAATTTCACCGAACATTTAATCATGACCTCGGCTCTGGCCGCGATGATTGCCTTTACACTTTTTACAATTATCTCCCTAGATTATCCTTTTACCGGAAAATTCAGCATCGACCCTGATGTTTTCATAAAAATACTTCCGACTCTTCTGGGCAAATAAATATATCAGTGTGTTTATAATCGTTTCCGACGGCGAAAAACGGACCGGTTTTAATTATTGATTTTTGATTGCCGTTACTTTAATCTGCTTCCACAAATTACGAAAGAGGATAGAATGAAAGAAACTCCCAAACAGCTCAATAATGGATATATAAATAGGATTCTGGCGACGTTCATGGATAATTTCGGATTGAACCGCACAGCGTCCTTTGTTGTTATGAGTATTGCCTTTCTGGTGATCGTCTTTTCCTGTTTCTGGTTTTTTCATTCCGCGCCGCCCAAAGTCATTACAATTACCAGCGGAGAGCCCGGCAGCGCCTATTATAAGGTTGCCCAGAAATATGCCGAAGTCCTCGCGCGCGACGGCGTGAAATTAAAAATTCTAACTTCCGCCGGTTCCGCGGAGAATCTCAAACGGCTTGCCGATCCGAAGTTTAAAGCCGATATAGGTTTTGTTCAGGCGGGATTGGCTAAAGGGCAAAATATCAGTCGTCTGGTTTCTCTCGGCAGTGTTTCCTATCAACCGCTTTTGATTTTTCATCGCCTGCCGCAGCCCGTGGAAATTCTCTCGCAATTGAAGGGCAGGCGAATCGCCATCGGTCCGGAAGGCAGCGGAACGCACTCACTGGCGCTGGCGCTGCTTGCTGCCAGCGGCATCGAGCCCGGCGGCGCTGCAACGCTTTTGGATATGGAGGGTGAAGATGCAGCCAAAGCCCTGCTGGCGGGAAAAACGGACGCTATTTTTCTGTCGGCTGATTCCGCCTCCTCAAAGACAATGAGGGAGCTTTTTCAGACAAAGGGAATTAAGCTGGTTAGTTTCAGACAGGCCGACGGTTATGTCCGCCGCATCGGTTATTTGAAAAAACTCACCATTCCGCAGGGCGCGATTGATTTCGGCAATAATATTCCCGCGCAGGATGTAGTTTTGGTCAGTCCCACGGTGGAGCTGATCGCGCGGGAAAATTTACATCCGGCGCTGTCCGATCTGCTTTTATCCGCTGCCATGACAATACATGGACGCGCGGCCCTGTTTCAGAGCCGTGATGATTTTCCCGCGCCTCTGGAAAACGAATACCGTATCAGCGACGACGCGAAACGTTTTTACAAATCAGGTAAAAGCTTTTTTTACCGCTATCTGCCTTTCTGGCTTGCCAGTCTCATCAACCGGATTCTCGTTGTGTTTGTGCCGCTCCTCATTATATTGATTCCGGGCGTAAAAAGCATTCCGGCCCTGTTCCGGTGGCGTATGAGTCTGCGTATCAACAAATGGTACAGAATCCTGATGCTGGTTGAACATGATTCGATGGCAAAACTCGGGAGCGCTGAAATCGATGCGTTGACAATGCAGATCGATGAAATCGAATCCGAAGTCAATAAAATGAAAGTGCCTGCATCTTACGGCGACCAGTTCTATGTATTGCGTACGCACATTAATTTTGTCCGCGGCAATCTTCAGGATCGCAAAGCCGCGCTTCAGAAGTAAATGGTGCAACCTCCGGGGGATGAGACTGCATCATGAAGAGTTTTCTTAATAAAATATAACAGGACATTCGATAAGAGGAGAAACTCCATGAAAACATTATCAGACAAATGGTACCTGACCGTCCAGACATTTCCCGAACTTCTCCACCGTAACGCGACGCAATTCGGTTCCCGCCGCGCCCAGTGGTGGAAGACCAGGGGAACAGACACCGACTCCATTACCTACACTCAGCTTGCCGCTATTGTGAGCGAGCTTTCTGCCGGACTTCTGAAACTTGGCCTTGCGAAAGGCGACCGCGCCTGCATCATGGCGCACACGAGCCCCCCATGGGTTTGGGCTGATTATTCCATTCTCTGCGGCGGCGCAATTACAGTGTGTATCTATCCAACGGTCTCTCCGGCTGAGATAAAACACATAGTGAACGATTCAGGAGCGCGTTTTATCTATGTGGATGACGAAGAGAATCTGAAGAAGATCCAGAGCGTTTGGCCGGACATGCCGACACTCGAAAAAGTGATTTTCATGAAAGACGAGCATACGGGAACCGATGATAGGGTAATTTCTTTAAACTTCCTGAAAAAGCTCGGTCGTGAACTGCTTTCCAAAGACGCTGCCGTTTATGAACAGCGCTGGCGCTCTGTAAAAATCGACGACCCCATGACCATTGTTTACACTTCGGGAACCACAGGTCTGCCCAAGGGAGCGATGCATACTCATCGCAGTATAAACGCCGCCTGCAGGCGTGACCTGACGGTCACCAGAGAGCTCCTTGCCGATGATGTCTGCCTGTCATTTTTACCTCTGTCCCATACTTACGAGCGCGAATGCGGCCACGGCTGCGCCATGCACTGCGCTATTACCGTTGCCTATTCCGATCCCAAAACGCTTGTGGACGATCTGCGAGTCTTCCGGCCTACCATTTTCATGTCCGTGCCCAGGCTCTTCGAGCGCATCTATATGACCATGCAATCCCGCACCGCAAGCTCACCCGTCAAGAAGGCCATATTTGAATATGCCATGAAGACAGGCCTCGAACTGATTGAAGCCCGGACTGATAAGAACGGTTTCATTGATATGACAGAGGGTATTGATCTTACGGCGGGAGTGCCGCTATCCCTGAAACTCAGGTATAAGCTGGTTGATAAGATCATGTTTTCCAAGGTGCGCGAAATGATGGGCGGCCGTTTAAGCCTGACCTTTTCCGCGGCGGGAAGCCTGCCTGCCGATTTGTGCAAGGTGTTTCTGGCTATGGGCATCCGTATATGCGATGACTACGCCGCCACGGAGACCTGCAACACCATCAATATCAATCCGGTGAATAAAATTCTTCCCGGTTCAGTCGGACCGGTTGCGCCCGGTGTGGAAGGCAGGATCGCCGAAGACGGCGAATGGCTGGTCAGGGGCGAGAATATCTTCAAAGGCTACTGGAACAACCCCGATGCCACCAGGGATGCCTTTACCCCGGACGGGTTCTACAAGACGGGAGATATCGTGGTAATGCTGGCCGACGGCTATCTGAAGATCGTGGATCGCAAGAAGGGCCTTATGGTGCTCGATACGGGCAAGAATGTGCCTTCCGCCAAGATCGAAGCCAAATTCTCCCTGTCGCGATTCATCGAAGTAGTCATGCCTGTGGGCGATAACCGCAAGTATGTGGGCGCGCTTGTGGTGCCGAACTTCGATGCATTTATCCGCCATTTCGACGAGCAGGGCATCTCCTATGACAGGAATGCCGTGGTCTATTCCGATGCCGACGGTACTAAAATCTGTATCCGGGTGGGTCAGGATTTCATTGACAAGCCTGAACTGAAAGCTCTCATTGATGCCGATATCCAGAAGGTCAACGCCGAACTTGAGGAATATGAGCGCGTCAAAAAGTACCTCATACTGCCACGCAAACTAACCGTGGAAGAAGGGGAAATGACACCCACCATGAAGGTTAAGCGCAACGAAGTCATCAAACACTTCAAGGCAGAGATTGAAGGTCTGTACCAATAGAATAGTATCTGCTGAGGGAAAGGCTAAAAAACATAAAAGAAGAAAGCGAACGGTTATAGCGATAAACCAGTGTTTACAATATGCCATTTCGAAGCGAAGCGGGAAATCTTAATTTCCATAAGAAAATACAAGATATCTCCCGTTGATCGATATGACAAAGTTTCATAAATATCCATACAGCATGTCATTCCGAACCGCCGCAGGCGCGTGAGGAATCTTAATGATCATAAAAATATACAAGATATCTCCCATTGATCGAATGACAGGGTTTTATTGAAACATTACACGGAATGCTATTTGCCGAGTATTTTAATCCGGCGGGCTCTTTCTATGGCTTTATTCAGGCGAAATGTTTTCCGGGATGGAGAATTCTGTTTCCTCTTCAGGTCTCCTTCAATATTCGCCAATATTTCTTCCACCTCGTCCGACTGCATATGCTCATTGGCAGCGAAATCAAATTGCAATCCATACCTTTTTTTATCGCCTTGATTCATAACATTACGCACAGTGCCGATGATATCCGAGGCGTGATTTTTCCCCAGAGAGATATTGAGAGAAATCTTATTTTCTACTTCAAAATCAAGATTTGTTTCAATAGCCATACCGGAACTATTGAAATCGACGGGTTTCACACTTTCAACGCAAACTTCCCCGCTTGATTTATCTTTAAATGAAATGCTCGCGATCATGCTTCCCGCGCTATAACGCGCATATTGCCTTCGTTCGTCACCTATATACATAAAATCTCCCGTCTAAAGGTTTGTTGAAGGATTGCTCATTAAATTAAAATTATTTTACCATATTCAGGGTATATTATACCAGTGTAGTGTTACATAAATATCCATACAGCATGTCATTCCGGACCGCCGCAGGCGCGTGAGGAATCTTAATAACAAGGTATCATGGAAACACTACACTGATTGTTTGATTATTAATGCAAAAATCTGAGACGGTTTGTTTTTAATGACCCTGCATTATCGTTTCCGGGTACACCGGTTTAAGCTGACCGCATTAATCTTTCAATCAGAGAGGTTATTGCCCGCTGCCGGACCGGTTTTGCGCGTAATATTTGCCGCTTGACAGGGGGTAAACTTTACGTAATAGTCCCTCTGAAATCTGAAAATTTGATATAATTTTTTGGCAATTTGTGAAAATAAAAATTTTTAACAATAAAATTAAAACAATATTGGTTTTGGCTGCCGCACTGTTAATGGCGCTCATCGCCGGTACAATATTCGCGGCGGATAAATATCCGGCGCCGCGGGGAGCCGTCAACGATTTCGCCAATATCATTGATGCGGAAAATGCCGCTAAGATGGAGGCCCTTGCCCGCGAAGTTCTGGAAAAAACCGGCACGGCAGTTGTCGTTGCGACCTTTCCGGCAATCGGCGAGAACGAAGATTACAATATGTACGCCAACGGCCTTTATAAGGCCTGGGGTATCGGTAAAAAAGGAGAGGATAAAGGTGTTTTAATCTTTCTTACTTTAAAAGAAAGAAAAATCCGGATAGAAACCGGTTACGGTGTGGAAGGTATTCTGCCGGATGGTCTGGTCGGCGAAATCAGAGACACGTATTTAAAGCCTCAGCTTCAGGCGGGTAACTACGGCAAAGCCTTTTACGATACAATGTATGTGCTCAGTTCCTACATTGCCAAAGATGCCAATGTTCAACTGAGCGATTCGCCCGCGCCATTGCCGTACAGGAAAAACGTCAGGCAGTCTAAAAAAGGCGTGAATGTTGCCGGTTTGATTTTCTTTTTTATTGTGGCGGCTCTGCTTCTGGGCACCAGAACGGGAAGGCAGATGCTTCCCTGGATACTGCTGATGTTTTTAAGCGGCGGCGGACGTGGCGGCGGAGGAGGCGGCGGTTTCAGCGGCGGCTTCGGCGGTTTTGGCGGCGGCGGCAGCGGAGGCGGCGGCGCCGGTGGGAGTTTTTAATAAATTAACTTAGGTGAGTAAAATGGCAAAAATACCGGATAAACCACAGGATATTTTTGTTCCTCTGACCGGGGACTATAAGAAAGTATTCGGCAAGGATTTAGTTTCTTTGATTCTTTACGGCAGCGCTGCCGGCGGTTTCTATGTAAAAGGCAAGTCGGATGTTAATTTGCTGGTTGTGCTCACGTCGGCGGGCATGGACAAACTGGCGGATTTATTGGATACCGTACAGGTATGGAAGAAAAGCCGTGTTGCCGTGCCGCTGGTCATGACAAAGGCATTTATTGAAAATTCTTTGGATTGCTACCCGATAGAATTTTTAAATATGCGCAACAGCCATATTATGATTTATGGCGAAAATGTTCTGGAACAATTAAAATTCAAACCGGAAGATTTGCGTCTGCAGATTGAAAGAGAACTGAAAGGGAAGTTAATACTGCTGCGCAATGGCTATCTGGAAGCCGGAGGAAATGCGCGGCAGTTGAAACAGCTGATTGGCAGGTCTCTCACGGCTTTCGTTTCCATATTCAATGCTCTGCTTTATTTAAAGAAGGAATCAGCGCCGCA
>Ga0153915_10000262_pt1 | contig 47739 bp, 76 predicted proteins | sample Opewatmetagenome_2_FD_107003 | JGI IMG/M metagenome (GOLD analysis project Ga0153915, IMG submission 107003) | Freshwater wetland microbial communities from Ohio, USA - Open water 3 Core 3 Depth 3 metaG | ecosystem: Environmental > Aquatic > Freshwater > Wetlands | place: USA: Ohio, Lake Erie...
CGTCGCTGCTGGTATGCTGAATGCGAGCTTACAGAAGCTCTATCAGCAGCTCCATAGCGTCGCCCAGAAGCAGACAGGAGCTGCGACGAGCAAAGCGACGCACCCCCCACAAGCAGCCGGGGAAGGCCGGTCTAGTGCTCCGACGACCATCGCAGCGTCTACGCACCGGGCCACGACGAGTCAGACGCCTGACGACGACGACATGTCGGAAAGCGCTCTGCTCAAGGCAGCAATCGCGGCGGTGCCCGACTGACCCTAGCCTAGGAAGCTAGCGCGGAGCCCGCCGAAGCGAGGCTCCCATGGCTGCTTCCGTATCCGATTATGACAGCGTTCTAGTCCGGCTCTACCCGGCCAAGGCTCTTGTCAAGCTCGCTGAGATCTCCGACCCGATGCTCGGGGTGATCGAGATGCGCAGCGACTTCACCGGCTCTGAGCGCAGAGTCGTGATCAACTCTGGCAACAACCAATCGGTCGGCGTGACGTTTGCGAGCGTGCAGGCGATCGCGCACTCCGACAAGTACAACCACTTCGACGTCACGCGCGGCAAGTTCTACGGATTTGCGCAGTACGAGCGCGAGCTGTTCGAGGCGTTGCAGGGCAACGGCGTAGCCCCGAACGCCAAGGCAAATTTCGTCTCGGGCCTCAAGGCCGAGACGGACGGCGTCATGACGACGCTCCAGAACGAGCTCGGGCGACAGATCCACTCTCACCACGGCGGCGCGATCTGCCGGCTCACGTCATCCACTGCATTGACGACCGCGCTGGTCGTGACCGACGCGAAGCAGCTCCTTCATATCAAGAAGGGCATGCGCCTAGAGTTCGCGAGCACTGACGGGCGCTCCGGCTCGGTACGCTCGGGATATGTGACGGTCGACTACGTCGACTTCTCGACCGCAACGATCTACCTGACTTCGAGCGCTACTGCGGCTGTTACCGGCATCGCAGTGAGCGATTACGTGTTCCGCGCGTACACGTTCGGCGTGTGCATGTACGGGTGGGACGACTGGATCGGCACTGCTCCGACCACCGGCGACAGCCACTTTGGGGTCGATCGAACTGGTAACCCTGACGTGTTGTCGGGCCTGCGCATCACGGCGAGTGCAGCGACAATCGAGGACTCTCTGCAGGACTGTATTGCGACCGCGAGCTGGCGTGGGGCCGATACGCTTACGCACGGCTTCGTGCATCCGGAGAAGTGGCGCGAGCTGGCGAAGGAGTTCGGGACCCGCGCGCGTCGGGACGACCCAGTCAAGTCCAAGCGTGCTGGCGTCGGGTACTCCGCGCTCTACGTGCTCGGGCAGAAAGGACAGGAGATCCCGATCCTCGCCAGCCCGAACGTCCCGACGACCAAGTGCCGGCTCATCGACGCAAGCGACTGGACGCTCGACACCCTTGGTGGAGCCCCGAGGCTCATCACGGACACGAACGGCAAGATCCTTCGGACGCGCGACGCCGCCGACTCAATCGAGGCGCGCGCTGGCTGGCTTGGGCAGCTGCACTGCCGGTGCCCGAACCATCAGGTCGACCTGACCTTGCCGAGCTGAGGTGAATCATGAAGGCATCGCTACATGAAGCGCAGTCACTCCGCGGCGACGCCGTGTTCGCCGCGGCAGAAATCACCGTCGCGTCTGGCGCCGTGTCGACCGTGTATTCGGACGACAACTGGATCGCCAGCGCGTCCAAAACTGCAACAGGAACCATCACGTGTGTCCTACGAGACGCTTGGGTTGGTGCAGTGGTTGACGTGAGCCTGTTGCAGGGCACGCCCACCGATCAGATCGTGAGCGTGATCAGCAAGGCCGTGGCGAGCAAGTCGATCGTCATCGGGACGTGGGACATCTCCGCCGCAGGTCTGGCCGACATCAGCGGCTCGATCCAGGTCATCGCCCGGCTGCGGACAAGGAGCTGACCATGGACTTGACCGTATTGTTGGGGAAGAAGATGCCGCACGGAAAGCCGGGCAAGCCTGAGCCAGACGAGGAAGGTCCGGATCGGCTCATCGCTGCGTCACGCGCCCTGTTGGACGCCATCGCCGATGACGACGAGCAAGGCGTCGCAGACGCTCTGCGTACAGCCTTCGCGCTGTGCGCCAACGAGGAAGACGCGGAGCCCGAGAAGGGCGCCAGCTCGATCTACGACGAGGAGTAGGCCATGTCCCGCACGGTGACGCTCGCAGACCTAGTGAGTCGCACGCTTACCCGTGCGGGGCTCCCTGCCTACACCCAGAAGATCGACACCACCACAGGCGGCTGGCTGGAGGCTGAGATCAACCAGTCGGCCACCGGTCTCTACGACAAGATCTTGCTCGCGTGGGGGGAGGACTACTTCGGTACATCAAACGCGCTCACCACAGGGATCGGGAAGTGGAACAACAACGCCCCGAGCGACTTTTATCGGATCTTGGGGCTCGACTGGGTGCAGAGTTCCGGCGCGTTGGTGACACTGCAACCTCTGGATTGGAGCAAGCGGGCCGAGTACACGAACCAAACCTGGAGCGCCCGCACCCCCGTCTACCACTTGCAACGGGACATCATCTATTGGTACCCGACGCCGACTAGTGTCGAGTCTGTCACGCTCAACTATGTCCCGACGCTGGCCACGCTGGACGGGTCCACAGACCTCGAGGGTATCAACGGGTGGGATGAGTTTGTGGTGCTTGATGCTGCCATCAAGTGCCGAGAGTCTTGCCGGATGGACACGACAACACTGATGGCGGACCGCGACAGGGCAGAGGCTCGCATCATCGCCATGGCACCACGCCGGGACATCCGTGCGACGGCCAAGGTGTCGCGACGACGAAGCCGAGCGTGGGCTGTGAGGTACCTATGAGTCGACGTGTACCGCTGATACCCAGGCAGGTTGGCGTTGCTGGAATCGCAACGTCCGAGCTCGAGCACAGCGCCAACAAGTCGGAGCGGGCTGCAACAGCCGACGGTGCGTGGGTGCTTGGCGTGTCGCTGACTGCGGCGACACCAAAACAGATCGAGCACAAGCGCGGGAGAACCCCGAAGTCGTATTGCGTGTGCCGGGTCCGCGGGGCGGCAACGATCACGGAAGTCAGCATGACTGAGACCCACATTCAGCTGCTCGCAACCGCCGACTGCACGGTCGACCTACTGGTGTTCTGATGCCGATTGACTACCAGGTAGCGCAGATCCCGTTGACTGGCGGGCTGGCGCAGCACGTAGCGCCCGCGCTCGTCCAGTCAGGGAAGCTGCATACCGCGACGAACGCAGTCATCCGAAAGCAGGGGTCGGTGGAGATGCGGCCGGGGACAGTAGCGCTCGGCAACGCCTTCCTGACAGACATCCCGCTCGAAAACACCCGGCGCATATTCGCGAACGCCGACGAGACGGTTGTGGTGACGAGAGACCGGTTGTGCACCTACGCGGAGTTGGCGGACAAGTGGCAGGACGTGGACAACTGCTATGAAGCGGTAATCAAGGAGCGCATTCGGGGGGAGCGAGGGACCGCTCAAGTCGCAGAGGATGGCGTGGTGTGCGACTCCGTGTATTGCGACGGGATCTATGCTGTCGCGTGGCGAGAGGATCAGGACTCCCTTACCACAACCGAGACGATCCACATCCGGTTCATGGACGCGGCAACGAAGGCTAAGCTGTTCGAGTGCTCATGGACTAGCGGTCACTATCGTGTTCGGTTGTGTGCGATTGGCACGCGGATATACGCCTTCTACTGGTCCACGACAGCTGGCGTTTTGTTGTGCAACGTGTGGAGCATCACGTCGCTGACATCGTATGGGACAGTCGCGGTTGGACCGATTGGGGACTCGACGTCTGGGTTCGCGTTTGACGCTACCGTAGCCGGTTCGTCGTTGCTGGTGGTCTATGGGTACAGCAGCTCGGCGGTCCCGGACTCGTTTCGAATCGCAAAGTGGAACGCAGCGTTGACGACAGTCGCGTACGTGCAATCCACAATCGTTGCGGATAATAGTTACAGCAGCCTTGCGATAGCCGGATCAGACAACGGGCGGATCTTCGTTGCGAGTTTTTTCGATTACGCTGGCGACGGGTCGCTCGTCTGGTCCTCGTTCAGCTGGTCGCTGGTGCACCTGTTAGACGAGGCGATCCCAATCTCCACGACCGTCTACGGGTGCTACCCGAAGAGGCTTGGGATCTGTGTCGATCCAGATCTCCCCGATGAGCGCGGCCTGCTCACGTACGACGTCTATCACATCGCGTCGGTGACGCTGACAGAGACTGCGTACACCGTTTGGCATTGGTTCACGGACGCTGGGGTTGCTGACTTTGACGGCGGTGGCGTCTGTTATCACGCCGGCCTGTCGAGCAAGCCAGTCATCCACGATTCGAAGGGATACGTGTGTGCCCATTACCACACAAAGTGGGGGCAAGCCGAAGTCGCGTCTGGCTCTCGCACGTATCTGGTCAACGATGAGTTCGTGTACTTGCTTGAGCTTCGCTCGGACACGCCGGTGAGCATTGATGAAAAGCGGACTGGGCCGTATGGAGTGCCAGCTCGCGTCGTCACCCGAATCGCTACGTGGCGCGCTGGGTGGCCGGGCTCGGAGTTTGCTCATGTGCCGAACCTCCAGCTTGTCGAGACTGATACCTACTGTGTCAGCGTCCCGATGAAATCGGACACGGTGAACGGGCTCGACGAGGGCTTCGATTTGTATCGGTTGGAGTTCGACAACCGGCCCCACCAAAGCTTGTGTTGTTCTTCGATCCAGGGTGAGCCTTTGTTGGCGGGCGGCGTGCCAGCCTGTTACGACGGGGTTCGTTGCTACGAGCTCGGGTTCCACTACCCCCCTGTGATCGAAGCGATCACCTTGAATAACGCTGGTGGGCAGTCCGGGGATGGGACCTATTCGGTTGTGGCCGTCTACGAATGGCTCGACGCGCGTGGGGTGTTCCACCAGTCGATGCCGTCAAACCCTATGTCGGTCACGATCTCAGCCGGAACGGACACGGCGGTAATCGTCGTCACCTACGCTATGCTGTCGCTCACCGAGCGCTGCGACACAGCCAACGCGGTGTCCCCTGTGCAGGTGTCGATCTACAGGACGGTTGCGGACGGCGAGATCTACTACCTGGACCGGACGTTCCCCAACGAGCCTACCGATCCGAACCAGACATCTTACCTCACCAGCATCAAGGACGACGACCTCGAGACGCACACAAAGTTGTACACGACGGGTGGCGTGCTAGAGCATGTGCAGCCGCCAGCGTGTAAGCACATCATCCAGCACAACAACCGGCTGTGGATGATCAGCTCGGACGACCCCGAATTCTTGTGGGCGAGCAAGCTCAATCGCGGCGCTGGTGGAATGCCTGGGTTCGCGCTTGATCTAATCGTCAGGACAGATACGGACGGGCCTTGCACGGCGCTGGCGTCGCTTGACGCCACGCTGATCATTTTCAAGGAGCGCTCAATTTTTGCGTTGGCCGGTGAGGGACCTAACGACCTTGGCGCCGACAGCGACATGGGCGCACCACGAAAAATCAGCGTTGCCGTCGGATGCGTCGACGCGCGCACGGTCGCCAGCATCCCGGCAGGCGTGGTGTTCCGAGCGCACGACGGCATTTACCTGTTAGGTCGTGACCTCGGGGTGTCTCGCATTTCGGATGCGGTCGAGGACTACCTCACCGAGACCGACACTGTCACGTCGGCTGTACAGGTGGATCAAGACTCGCTGGTACTGTTCACGGTTGAACGGACGTCGGACTCGTCAATCCTGGCTTACCATTACGCGATCGGTGAGTGGACGGTGTGGTGGATCCCAGCGACAGACGAGGACGGGTCGGTGGCGAGCCCTGGTGCAGCAGTGTGCAAACGAGACGAGCTGTACCGATACCATCTGTTGAGGGATGATGGGTACACGGTCCATCTGGACTATTCTACCGGAGTCGACTCTAACGGGCTGTACTACGGCTACACAGTGTCGTCCCCGTGGATCTCGATGGCTGGCATACAGGGGTATGAGCGCGTGCAGTTCGTGGGAGTCCAGGGGACATACGTGTCACCTCACACGCTGACGGTGTCTCTGTACAGCGACCACGACGATTCGGATGTGCACGTCACCACGTATTCGCTGGACGTGTCGCAGATCGAATCGCTCCGGCAAAACCTGGTGGAAGCCATCCAGTGTCATGTGGTCAATCAGGACTGCCGGGCAATCCGCGTGCAAATTGCGGTGCAGCCGATAGGCGACCCGATGACACCTGTCGGCGTTGGGCGCGGGGTGCGTCTCGAGTCTTTGGCTCTAGAGGTAGGCGGGGAACGCGGGATGTTCCGACTACCGGAGATTGCGAGGTTCTGATGGGGTTGCTTGGCGATTTCCAGGACTGGTGGTCAGGCGGCGGGTCGTCCACGCCAACATACGATTGGTCGCAGACAGACAAAGCTAGAGACGCAGCTACGGCGTCGACAGCAGACGAGCAATACGCGATGCAGCTCCAAAAGGACCGCATCGAGGGGAAGGCCCCAAGCATCGCCGAGAACCAGCTCAAGCAGGCAACGCAGCAGAACATCTCCCAGCAGTCGTCTGCGGCCGCGAGCGCCGGAGGTGGAGCGTTTGGAGAATCTAGCGCCAACCGGACGGCCATGGCGAACTCCGCACAAGCTCAGCAGCAGTCTGCAGGACAGGCGGCTACGTTGCGAGCCCAAGAGCAGGCACAAGCGGAAGCCGCATACGCTGAGCAAGCGAACGCGATGCGCTCGCAGGCGCAGGCGCAGCAGCAACTCGAGCAGAGTCAACAGCTCGGGGTTGGGGACCAGTACGCAAGTTCACAAGAGGCGTACAAGGGCCGCAAGAACGGTTCTGGCGCGGCGATGGTTGGGACTGCTGCAAGCCTCATGGCGATGATGTCCGACCGGCGTGCGAAGACGGACGTCAAGCGCATGTCCGACAACGACATCGAGCAGTTCCTTGAGGACTCCACGGCGTACTGGTACCACTACAAAAACGACCCAAGCACGCAGCATGCAGGCGTAATGGCTCAGGACATGCCGCACGATGTCGTCCGAGAGGACCAGGATGGCATGAAGCGCATCGACTTGGATTCGGCCTACACGATGGCGCTCGGCGCGCTTGGGAACCTGAACGACCGGTTGCAGCGGTTGGAGAGGAAGTGAGGATGGAATCGCAAGACGAGAAAGACGCTGCGGCCTATGAAGCGCTGAGAGCCCGTGTGGCGCCTACTGTGCCAGCCGACGCCGCGCCACCGGATGTGACCACGACACCAGCGCAAGACGCTGCGGCCTATGAAGCGCTGAGAGCCCGCATCGGGGTCGCAGGCGCGGCAGCCAACCCGTTCGGAACGCCCCCACCGGAACACTCCCCACTACCTCAGAACACTATTGTGTTGCCAGGCGGGTCCGCGCCGAGGGCGCCGACAGACCCAGCGCATGTCCCAAACATCCAGTTTGCTCCAGGCTCGCCTGGCAGGTTGATCCCTGGGCACGAAGAGCAGCGTGGCCGGACAGTCCAGACAGAGCAAGGGACGCCAGTGCCAGAGGAGGCGGTGGCGGCGCAGAGTGAGGCGGAAGGCTACCGCATGTCGTCCGCTGGATACGGCATTGCGGCAGGAGAGGAGCAGGCTCGGGCGCAGCGGCAAGCGGCGATCGCACAGCAGGAGTTGAACAGGCAGACGCTTGAGCGCCAGCAGTTGGCAGCGGAGGAAAAGGACCGGACACTGAAGGCGTACGAGCAGAAGGCCGCTGAGCTTGCGCCAGACCCGAAGAAGACATGGGACAGCCTCGACACATTCACACAAATTCGGTTTGGGATCGCTGGGATCTTGGGAGATCTTGCGGAGACAAAGACCGGAAAAAACCGCGCCCGCGAGCTCATCAATCAGCAGCTCTCAAACGATCTTGCATCGCAGCAGGCGAAGTACGACGCAAACGCGAAGAGCATGGGATGGGCGCGCAAGGCGTTTGACGATAGAGACTCCGCGCTTGCCGCCACTCAGGCGGCCAAGCTCAAGGCCATCGAATTGGAGGTGACCAAGCAAATCGCGGGCACCAAGTCGATGGAGGCGCGGCAGCGCGGGATGGATCTGATGGCCGATATCGCACAACAGCGTGCGCAGGTCTTGGACACAGCAGCGCAGCGCAAGGCCGACAAGGTTGTGGAGTCCACGTCATACGCGCAGGTTGCGCCACAAATTGTCGGTGGGTCCGGCCCAAGAGCAATACCGAGCACGGTCAAGGCAGCGTCAGAGTCGTACTTGGCGCGCGGGGGGGACCCTGCCAAGCTGCCCGAGTACCTCAAGATGCAGGGCGTTGACAAGCAGACAGTCGGTACTGTCATGATGGGCCTCAGTACGCCAACAGGTGCGTACGAGGCGCGGCAGAAGGCTGATGACCGCGCAGCGGCATCTGCGGTGAAGGAAGCCCCGTCTCCGGCCACCTATGTGCGTGAGGCGAATGGCTTTGCGACCAGCGTGGAGGACGCTAAGGCGATCAAGACTGCGGCCATCGTGAGAGCTCGCTACAACAGCGTCCTGGACCAGATCGAGAACCTGCACAAGAACGCATCTGTCCTCAGCGCTCTGCCTGGGGCGGATAGGCGTGTCAAGGCAGACTACGACCGGCTTCGCGCTGAGGCGACTGGCATCGTGACGGAATTCCAGAACACCGGTGCGGCCACCACCGTAGAAGAAATGCAGCGCAAGGTTGACCCTCTGATACCAACCGATCCCACCAACCTGTGGTCGCAAATTGCCACAGATGGCTATCGTGCAACGGTCGATAACGCGAGGAAGGCGGTGGATAACACTTACCAGTCCCAAGTCCAGTCGCGTGGCGTCATGCCGGGTCGGTTGGAGTTCCGCAACGGGAATGTTGTGCCTGTGCTTGAGGGCACGATCGAACAGCCTGGGGACAAGGCCGCTGCCGCCCAAGACTTCAAGCCGGCAGGAGAATAGCCGTGGTTACCACAGTCGTCAAAGCCCCAGACGGACAGGAGGTCACTCGGACATCGGCGGAGATCCCGCCTGAGGAACTGGCACAACTATACCTGGCCGGCGCGACTGGGATCGACGAGGGCACACGCATACCTGTTCAGAGCTCGGTTGGGGCAGTCGGGACTGTGTCGCTGTCCGGGCTGCGGAATGCCTTGAGGAGTGGGTACAAGCTCTCCAACAGTGGGCAACTGGCGGAAGCAGAGCGTGCTGCCACGTATGGCACTGCTGGGCAGCAGGCCATAACCGCCGCTGAGGGTGCTGCTGACACCCTGACGCTTGGGCTGTATCGGCCGGTTGCAGCTGAGGCGGCGGGGCTCATGGCTGGGGATAATAGCCTGTCAGCGAGGGTCGCTGCCATGCGCGCCATGGAGGCGAGAGAGGAAATAAACCCAGGCGCTGCGATAGGCGGGGCAGTCGCCGGGGCTGTATTGCCTGAGATCCTTACACTTGGTGGTGCTACGGCTCTCGAGGGGGCATCGATAGGTGGCCGAATAGCTAGGACGGCCACGGCATTGCCCAGAATGGCGGCAGAAGGCGGACGAGCCGCCGAGGTCGCTGTCGCAGAACTTGTGGGGGCCGGAAAGACAGCCTCGCCCATCGGCAAGGTGATGTCTAGGCTCATATCGGGGGCAGCAGGAGGGGCAGCAGAGGCGCTCCCGTATGCAGTCGGGCATGGTTATGCGGAAGCCTACGCGAACCCAGAGGCCAGCGCAGAGCGTATCCTAGCCGGGATCGGGCTCGAGACGTTGGCAGGTGGCGTCGCTGGTGGCATATTCGGCGGCGGTAGCGCTGCACTGGCGGAAGCGAAGCCGCTGACCAGCAAAGCCGCAGGCACCATCCAAAACATGATCGACAGGCTCCGCCCGGCAGATGTCGAGGCGGCGGCTGCTCGTATGTTCGATGGACACGTGGCGAATGGCCTAGGCGACAAGGCCGTCGACTTGGCCGCCACACTGAGCACTGGCGACAGGGGGGCGATTCGATCGCTGGCGACTGGCGACGGGGAAGGCCTTCTGTCCGCTGAGGCTCGTCGACGCCGCGCTGTAGCTGTCTACGACTCGAAAGAGATCCGGGACAAGGCTGTAGACCAAATGCGCGCGCACCTCGACACCCTTATGGACGTGACGGACGCTGTCACCGATGAGGCTAGGGGGACGCTGAAGACTGAGCAGATTCGGAAGCTCGTGGCAGACGCCGATCACGTCGGGGCTATGCAGACAGCCAAACAGTCAATCAATGAGCTCGGCGGGACGATTGAGCAAATGCTGGCTAAGCCGGATTCGTTTGGCGAGGTTAAGAGGATGAACGACATCCTTGCGGCTACTCGTCACGCACAGTCTAGGATTGAGCAGGCGGAGGTGAAGTTCGGGGAGGCCTACAAAGCGGGTGGCCTGCTTGACTCCGGGATGCAAGAAGCGACGTCAGCGGCGTTCTCGACACTGGACGATCTCAAACGCCAGATCGGCAGAGCCAGAAATCTTCGTGGTGCGCAAATGCCGTCAGGCCGAGACGGGGCAACGCTTGGCGAGCTCGAGAACATCTATGAGGGCTTCAGAACCCGCCTTGAGGACACCGGGACGTGGGGGAAAGCTGCGACTGCGCAGAAGGAGATCAACTCGAAGTGGACCGAGATGCTTGGCATCCAGCGCCAATTCCGAGACGCACTCACGACGAACGTCGGCCGAAGTTCCACCAACCCGTGGGCAGACTCATTTCGATCCGATCCGGAGAGGATCGCGAAGTACCTGGACGGCATCACCAACCCCGAGAAGGACTTGGTGCATGGTTTCGTCAAGCGATACACGGACGCCAGCGCGGAGTTGGTCCAGAAGATATCCGACAACTACGAGCTCCCGGAGCACCTGACAGGCGTTGGAGGCAAAGCCAGGGAGGCAGTAGACGGGCTACACGGGGTCACAAAAGAGGTCGAGGGAGCGCTCGTGCTGAAGAACCAGCTCAAGCAGCTCATAGAGGACACAAGCGGGACCAACGGGCTTGGCGGCGCTGCCGTGATGGGCATGCTCGGAGCGGCGATTGGAGGCGGGCTTGGAGACGACTTGTCGACGCCTGTCGGGATAGCTGGTGCGGCCGCAGGTCTGCTCATGTCTCCTGGCCGAGGCATCCGGCAGCTAGCCGCGTTGGAACGAGTCATGGGCAACGCGGCTCGTAAGCTTGATGGGCGAGTCGCCAGACATGTGCGGAGCCTGGGGTCTGGCAAGGCTGGCAAGGCGCTACAGACAGCCCGCGAGGCGGCGTACCGATTGCCCCCCGCGCTCCGTAGCGCTGGCACTGCCATCGCTAGCACATCGCGAGGTGTGGCAACGGTAGGAAGTGTACAGGAGGCTAACCGGCTCTACACGAAGACACGCGACGACATCTCCGAAGCTACCTCGGACCCGGTGGCGTGGCGACAAGGTGTCGACCGCTCGTTGGCACCGTTGGCTGAGGTGTCGCCGGCCGTGGTGAAGGCTGCTGGGGATAAGGCTGCAGCCGCGCTCAAGTTCCTTGCGACGAAGCTGCCGACGTCGGCCCCGCCTGATCCGCTGACTCCCCAGCTGCGTGAAGTGAAGCCACCGGATTATGAGCTGGTGCGGTTTGCTCGATACGTCAAGGCGGTCCAGGACCCGAGTGTTCTTGTCGATGAGCTTGAGCGAGGGTCTCTGAGTCTAGAGACTGTGGAGGCTGTCAAGTCTGTCTACCCAGAGACATACGAGCAGGTCCGGCAGACGATCCTGAACGAGCTTTCGAAGGCTAAGCACCCGCTCCCGTATCAGGAGCGCACCAGGCTTGAGATCCTGCTCGGGATTCCAGCAAGCGGGAGTGACCCGCAACTCTGGCAGAGGCTTCAAGTGCCGCCGCCGGAGGATCCCAAGCGTCCCACGGCACGGCGCGGTGGGGGCGGGTCGGCGCTCAAGGCAGTCGCGAGCACCTACCAAACGACGTTGAACAAACTCGAGGTCTAATATGTGGGCACAAATGCACGGGGCGCGAAAAACACCTACCGCCACTGGCGCGATCGTCGCCAGTGATACCACCGTCTATGACCCCCCGCTGCGCGTGGTTTGGGCCATTGGCGCCGGGAACCTGGTGGTACAGCTTGCCAGCGACCTGACCAACGTCGTGACAATCCCGGTGTTGGCTAACGAGCGTGTGACAGAATTCGAGATCCGAAAGGTGATGGCAGCCACGACGGCATCCGGCATCTACGGTGCCGCATGAGTCTCGGTCTTGGGCTCGGGCTATGCGGGCGCCGCGCGGTGAGCACAGCCTCAGCCCCGACGGTGGCGATCACCTCCCCGTCGGCTGGTGCGGCGTTCGTGCGGTATGCCGGAGGCGACACGGTGACCGTGTCAGGCACGTACACGGGCGCGACGTCGGTGACCGTCTCGGCAGTAGTAGACGGTGTCCTAGTTTCGTGGGGCGCCGCCGTGTTGTCGGCTGGGTCGCTGGCGCTGGCGCGCACGGTGACAGCGGCGGACATCTGTGGCCCTACGGGTAGCGTGGTGTTGTACGCCACCGCCGTTGGGCCGGGTGGCACCACTACGAGTCCCACTGTCACGGTGCGCATCACGGACCCGCTTTCCAGGCTCGGAGGGTGGATAGACGATCCTGACTCTGGTATCGGTAGACCTACACAATTCCCTCTGACAAATGGGGATTTCGAAAGCGGCACCACTGGATGGACAGCCGTGAATTGTACGCTCACCACGACAGCGGGGGCTCGCACTGGCGGGGCGGGGTCTTTGCTCGGGCTATTGACACCGAGCGGGACCAACCACTATGTGCACCAGTCCCCTGGGCTGACGGTCACGCTACGTCTGCGCATACGCGTGTGGGAGATGGCCGCTGTCGGCACGACACACACCACAGGCACGACGGTCACGTACAACACTTACGATTCGATCGCGGCGACAGGGGCGTGGATTTCGCGAGATTTCTATAAGAACGTCAGTGCTGGGTCCACGTCGATTGCGTTTGGGGCCACGTCTGCGACGATTCCTGTGTACCTCGACGACCTCACCGAAGAGTACGTCGCGCTATCCACGTGGACTCCTGCCACGCTATCGACCGCATGGGCGTCCCACTACTGGACGCAATCCATCACATCCCGCATGCCGTGGGACACCGAGACCCTTATCAGCGGGCACAACGCAATCTCGCACAACGGTACCTCGCATCGCCTGTACGGGTCGCTATCGGCTGCGTCGTATGCGCCCCTGCACAGCGCTACCGGGTGCTACCTAGTGCGTGCGCTGACAACAGGCTCGGGCACGACAGGCGTTGGGACGGTGCTCGACTCGCACAACAATTCGGCGTCCACCGCGGGGATTTCGCTGAGTTACGACCGTGTAAACGCCCTTGCGGAGTTCAAGAAATCGAACGCTTCTGGGACGCTGCTCGTGGACATCACGGCCGCGTGCGCTCGGAGCGCGACGCATGTCATTGAGGCGTGGTCGTCGGAATCCGCAGGATCATCGATCGCGGTGGACGGAGGGACGGCTACAACGGCGGCCGCGTACTCGGGCAGTTCGTCCGCGTCTCCCTCGGGTCTGTGCCTAGGCAGCACGACTGGCGCGGCGAACTTTTTTGCCACGCAGATGGGCAAAGGTTGGACGCTACTCGGCGTGCCCACGGCGAGCGAGCGCGCGGCGATTGTATCGTCGCTCAAATCATGGGCAGGAGTATCCTGATGGCAATCACTGGTGCTTTGGCGGATTTGCAGGCTCTCGAGCTCTACGTGGACCGGTACTTCCGACTGCCGTCCCCGGCGTCGAGGGCGTGGCCAGGCTACACGACGTGCCAAAACTATTGCCAAGACTGCGACTCGGCAGGACACCCGACGATCGTGCTTGGGCCAGAAACGCGGTTCTTGTGCCCGACGTGTGGCCGCACAGCGGACGAGTACACATGCGCCTGTCTGCATGTGTGGGAGGTCGAAAACGGCACATTCGACGAAAACGAGTTCACGGTCGCGATCATCGACGCAGCCATCGCGGTGGCCGCTGCGGACCGCACCGACTTCCAGGCAGCGATGGCGCGGCTTAGCTACGAGGGCGTGTAATGCAATACATCATCGATCATCAGGCTTTGATTCTCGCGATCGCGTCGCTTGTCTTGACCGGCGCGGTCAACGTCGCGACCCGGCTCAAGACGCCCGAGGAGTGGATCGCGCTGGCGGACTCGTACCCGCGCACGCACGCGCTGCTGACGCTCCTGCGAGCGGTCGGTATCGACCCCGTGCTCGCATGGCGCTCCGCGCAAGCGCTGGTGGCGGGGCGCGCGGTCGCGTCGCAGTCGGTGCTTCCCGCGGCAGAGCAGCCGATCGCCCGCGTCATCGTGTCCAAGAACGCGGAGAAGCCGTGAGCGCAGGAGGCAACGGCACATCGGTCTCGGCAGGGGCGTGCGCTCGCCACGACGCGGAGATGGACCAGCTCGCGGACGACGTGCGCACCTACACGCGGCACTACCACGAGCTGGACGAGCGTGTGGACAGGCACGACCGGGACTTCGGCGCGATCACGACTGAGCTCGCGGCGATACAGCGCGCGGTGGGCACAGTGGTCGACTCGGTCACTGCGATGCACGAGGAGATCCGCCGGCTCGTGCGCCCGAGGATGCCGTCGATCGCCGACGAGTTCGGCGAGACCACCAAGACCAACCTACGGGTAGGCGACACGGACGCACTTGCGCATCAGCTCGCAGATGCGAGAGTCGAGATCGCCGCTCTCAAGGCTGACCAGTCCGCGCGCAGGTCTGAGCGCGTGCAACGGGTCGACGCCTGGCGCGTGTGGGTGCCGGTGCTCGTGGGCGTCTTGGGCGCGGTCTCAGCCGTGCTCAGTCAGGTCTTGCGGTGACACCGAGCGGTGGTTATGGGGATGGGGATCGACCCGCGCCCGAGCAGCGAGCCATGGGCCTGACTGGAGACGGTCGGACCTATGGCCCGCGGCTGCGGAGAGACATCGAGGAGTCATCGGAATGATGGAATCTAAGTGGTTCTGCGTCGGGTCGATAGCGCAAGCGCTCGAGCTGTTCCCAGACATGCCGGACCTCCTGCGCTCATGCCGGGAGATGTTCGGCGAGGGTTGTCCAAGCCTCGTGGTCTGCCTGTGCACAGCGGATGGACACGAGCGCCATCCGCTGAAATGGACGCTGAACGCCGCAGAGAATCGGATCTGCTCGCCGTCGTGCGAGGTCTGTCCGACGGCGCACGTCGTCGAGAAGCGGGTCCGAGCACTGATGAGCGGGAGGATGACCGGGAGGGAGTTCGAGGCGGAGATGAACACCGACAAGGCCCAGCTGTCAGCGCTGGGGAAGGGAAAGTAACATGAACAAGCCCAGTATCGGCCGGATTGTCCACTGCGTTGACGGGACATCACACCACCTTCCTGCGATCGTGACCAACATCTGGACTGAGTCCATCGATGCCTATGTCTTCGGCGATCCTGCATTTGACTATCCGAAATTTGTTTGCGGGGTGCCGTACTCGGATCTGCCGGAACCGGGCACCTGGCACTGGCCTGAGCGGGAGGTGTCACCATGATCCGCCGAGCCACGCTCCTGAGTTTCTGTGCACTGGCCGTCTCGCTGGGGCTCATCCCGACTGTGTCCGGGTGCTCGCTGCTTCAGTCCGGGTGCACTGCCGCTGCGCCGACACTCGCGGCCGCAGACGTTTACCTGACCGACGCGAAGGTGTGGGTCGAAAAGGCTGCGGCTGTGGCAACGACCGACGAACAGCGCGAGATCGTGACCGAGGCCCGGACCGCGCTGGACCTCGCCGACAAGGCGATCACGGCGGCCCGTGGGTCTTGCGAGGCTGTCGAGATCAAGAGTGTGTTCGCGGCCTTCGTCGCGATCTGGCCGCTCGTGTCTCCGCTGCTCGCAACCACCGGAAGCGCGGTCGGCACCGTGCACGGTCCGCTCGTGATGGAGGTGGCACGATGAACTACGGGTTCGGTCTCAAGCGAACGTCCCCGCACGAGCTGGACATGCGCACCATGTACTCCGCGCCGGCGATCTCGCCCCCCGAGGAGTACCTAGCGAACCTGCACCTTCCGATGCGTGGGGTCAATCAGGGGCCCACCAGCACCTGCGTCGCCCAAGCGATCCGGCAGGGTGTCTACGCGACATCGAAGCTCTACGGGCTCGGGCCTGTGATCATGAGCGCGCTTGGGCTGTACTACTGCGCACGGTCGAAAGGCTTCGGTACGCGGATTACCGACGACGGTTGCTACCCGTGCGACGCGGCGCAGGTGCTGCGCGAGGTAGGCTGCACCCCTGATGCAGCGTGGCCGTTCGACGCGCGTCGCGTCAACGACGAGCCTCCGTTCGAAGCCTACATCTCCGCGCCCAACCGGCGGTGGTTTTGGCTCGAACGCATCACGGCGACGGGCGAAGCTCGATCGCACGCTCTTCGATGCGCGATCGCTTCTGGGCGCATGGTCGTCAAGGGTATGGCGCTCGACGATCGCGTCTTCGACTGGGCATCTGAAGGCGATCGACCGTACTCGCGCGTGGGCCAGATCATCGGCTACCACGCCGAAATCGTGCCCGCGTACCGTCGTGCAGGACCTGTATCCGTGTCGTCGTGGGGGATGCCCGATCGCATCGATGCGTGGAATTACATCGAGGGAGCCGACGACGTGACCGATCTGTGGATCGTGCGAGTCGACGAGTCGGCGCTCAAGGCGCTGGCCGAGAAGGGGGTGCAGTCATGAGCGAGGTAGGCTGTGAGGCGCAGGTGCTCAGGTGGCTATTTTGGGCGCGAGTGCGCGAGGTCTCGGCGCAGGTGAGGCACTGGTCTGCCGATCGCCGAGCCCACGCGATGCCCGCCATCAGGCCGGAAAGGGTGCCGTCATGACCCCCGACGAGGCTGTAGCTCAGCTCCAAGCTCGCGCGCGTCGTCGCAAGGAGCGCCTCGTGGAGAAGGTGGTGGTCGTCGTGTTCATCCTTGTCGCGCTGGCCGTTGCACGACTTCTGACCGGATGCACCCCCGCGACCACCGAGACGCAGCACGCCACGGTCAGCGCGCCTACTGAGACCGCGGTGGAAGCGTGCGCGCCCTCGTGCGCGGTGCTCGCGGTGCATGGGTGCGAGCCCGACGGCTGTGTCGATAGCTGCCGGCGACTCGCGGTGCTGGGCTACGTGTGGCCCACCAGCGCCAGCGGGCCGCTGTGCATTCGTCGCGCAACCACGCTCGCGGGCGTGCGGGCGTGCAACGTGCGGTGCGAGGGGGGACGATGAGCCTCGCGTGTCTCGTCGGTACCGCGATCGCAGCACTAGCGCGGCTCGTACCACTGCCCCCAGAGCGACACGGCCGGCTGCGCGCGCTGATGCGTGTGCTGCGGAATCTCGACAAGGACAGGCCATGAGGCCCCGCCATGACGGAGACGAGCAAGACGTCTTCAGCAAGCGCTGGCGCCGACTGCTCGCGTGCTGCTCGCGTGCGGGCTACTGCGCGCGAGTCAAGCGCCGGTGCCGCCGACGCGAGCGACGCGATGGCAGACGGGAGTGCAAGCCATGATCATCGACGTGTCCCATCACCAAGGCGTGATCGATTGGGCTACCGCTGCGCCTCATGTCGAGCTCGCCATAATCCGCGCTTCCGTGGCCGCGCATGCCGACGACAAAGCGGAGCGCAACTGGACTGAGGCGCGCAAGCACGGCGTCACGTGCGGGCTCTACCACTACTACCAGCACGGTGTGCCGCTGCGAGACCAGCTCCATGCGTGTTCGGAAGCGATCCATCCCGGGGCGCTGTACGAGGCAGAGTGTGTAGTACTCGACGTCGAGTACGCGGGCCCCGACGAGCCCTACCCGAATCTACTCGACGCCAGCGACTTCGACCCCGTGCTAGAGTGGCTCTTCGTGATGGCGCATTGGCACGGCAAGATGCCGTGGGTCTACACGTCGAAATACAGCTGGCCCTTCGTTGAGGCATCGGAGATCGGTAGCTACCCGCTGTGGGTCGCCGACTACTCGCGCGAGACGCCGCGACTGCCGCTGCAGTGGAGCCGCTGCGCGCTCCACCAGTACTCGTCCACCGAGCGATGTCCGGGCGTCCCGACGCTCGTCGACGCGAACAGGAGACCTGCAAAATGCTGAGCACAGTCAGAGACGCGATGGTCCGTGAGGCGCTGAGCGTCGTGGGGTTCCACGGCGGCGATCACACGCGCGCCGACTTCGATACGCTGTTGGGACCGCCGGGTCACTGGCCGCTCGACAAGCCCTACGGCAAGGGCGGGCTGAGCACGTGCGCGATGGTTGCGCTGGGCGTCTTGCGCCGACTCAAGCCGGACTGCCCCGCGATCCTCGACGGCTACGCTTGCGGGTCTGGACTCGATGAGGCTCTCACGTGGGCTCGATCGATCGGTGCTGTGCGCCATCCGAGCGGGTGTGACCTGCCGCTCCCCGGTGATATCGTCCAGCTCACTGGGCCGATGCACGCGCTCATCTGCGTCGACTGGGAGGGGAGCACGATGACGTCGGTGGACGGTGGGCAGACTCACCCGCGTGACGGGCTGCAGTGCGTGGCGATGGTTCGGCGGCCGTGGATATGCGAGGCGAAAGGTGCGCGTCTTGGGACTCGCGCGGTCGATTGCTGGATTGACCTCGACGCGCTCAAGTGGCGCTCGGGGGCGTGAGGAGACGGCTATGGAGGAGTGTGCGTCGGTGGACGGTGGGCTCCGTCACGAACAGCCCGTCAACGAAGAGTACGTCACCACGTGGTTTGATCTCGATTCTGCCGGTCTATCTGCCGGCCTAGGTGAGCGTGTAGCTCCCATCAGGCCCGACCCAACCTCGGCGCACCACATCGTCCGAGCCAACTAGCTCAGCGTAGCACCCCCGAGTGGTGCAAAACGCGCGCGCCTCGGGTACGGTCACCGATCCACCCTGCGGCACCAGCGCCGCAGACCCTAGCAGCACCCCCGATTCCGCGACAAACGTCGCGGTGTAGCGCTCGGTCCAATCCAGCGCTCGGAGCGCGCTGCGCTGGCGCGCGCGGAGCTCGGAGGCCGCCGAGTCTCGCTCCCCTGCGCGTGAGTGCCCGTCTAGGTACAGCCGCTCACACTCAGGGCAGACATCCACCAGATCGCGCGGCGGATCCTGCCAGGGCGCGCCCTCAGCGCTCCCGCATGTGGGGAGGCCGGTGTGCGCGATCCACCAGTCCCCTTGGGCGGGGCCGGCTCGGTACGAGATTATTTCACCGCACAGGGCGCGGCAGATGGTGCGGTCGACAATGTGATTCACGACCCCACCTCCTCGTCCTCCACCAGACCAGGCTCGGTCAGGACGTGCTGGCCAAGGTCGCCGAACCAGGGGTGAGTCACGCGCACATCCACCGCACACCTGTACTCGGTGTGCGGCTCCGCGCAGACGTCGACCTGCAGGAAGCGCCGCGGGATCTCGACCCGCACGTCAGGCAGCAGTGCGGCGGCCGTGATCGCCGGGATCGCGGCGTCCAGCGCGTCGCGAATCTCGTAGGCGGTCTCGCTGGCGACACTCTCGCGCTCGACTGCGGGGCCGTACGTCTCGACGATCGAGCCACCGATAGAGCCGACCGCGTCGAGGATCACGCCCTCGATGGCGGTGCACAAAAACCGCTTGGTCGCGGCGAAGGCATCGACGCCTTCAGCGGCGCCTCTGCGGATGTTCTCGGGCAGCCGCTCCTCGCCGGCTGCCCACGCGGTCACTGCCGCGTGGCGTGCCGCGCGCTGCGCGGCTTCGGTGGCCTTGCGCTCCGCGGCTGCCTGCTCAGCCGCCTGCTGTGCGGCTCGCTTCGCCTCCCACTCCGCTACGAGCGGAGGCAGGACGCGAGCCTCGACGTCGGCTAGCCGCGCCTCAATTCGCGGGTCGCTGTCGTCAGCGTGGTCCGGGACGCCCGCACACGGCGCGAGCCTGAGGTAGGCCCGCGACACGATCCACGCCTCATCCGGCCTCGCCAGCGCGCGCTGGGTGCGCGCCTCCACCTCAGCCTCGAAGGCCGCCGCAGTGGCGGCTTCCGCGGCTCGCGCGGCCTTGATGGCGGCTGCGACCGTCTCGTCGGACGCCGCGGCTGCGAGCTCGAACCGCTGATCGGCGCGGTTTGCGAGCCACACGCGATCCTCATCGTCCAGCAGCGGATAGACTCCGGCTGCGGGCCACTCGCCAGCGCCTGCCTGGGGCGCGGCCTGACGGATGGCGGTGGACACTGGGAGGGCGATCTTAATCGTTACTTGTTCCATGACAATCTCCTGCGCGGGCATCTCCCGTCGGCTGCGAGGGGTGCCCAGTAGACGCGGGGGTGGGAGGGGGTGGGGGTGGGGATGGAAGCGTCCCCCGACTCCTGCGAGTCCGCGGACGGCCACCCGACTTCGCACGCCTCCCCGTCCGAGCACGGGGAGGTAGGGCGTACAAGTGCAGCCTCGTAGGCATAGGCGCGAGCGCCCTGCGCGCCCTGTGCCACGGCTTTCGCGGGCATATGTTCGCGCGCCGCGCGATACGCAGCCTCCGCAGCGTCGGCGGCCGCGAGCGCCTCCGCGCGGTGCGCGGGGCAGGGGGTAGTGTGAGTGCAATGCGTGGTCGTGGTGGCGGTCTTCATGATCTTTCTCCTCTTGCTGGCCATCTGCCAGCGTTAGTCAGTCGAGGAGCCATCTGCTCCTCTGACACCTCGACCCCGCGCGGACCTGAGCCGGTGCGGGGCGAAGGGGGCGGGCTGGGCTAGAGCGGGCGGACGGCCCACCCGTCGCCCGTGCGACGCCACTCGGACAGTGGCTCACCGCGGAGGGTGACCCTCACCCACCCATGGATCAGGTCGGCCTGATCCATGGCGTCTGCGAGAGCCGACCAGCGGACGCGCGAATGGCGCGCGTCCTCGCTGGTCATAACCTCGACGCGGGTCTCGAGCGGGGCGGGCTCGTGCCCGCAGGCTGGACACTGGGAGTGGCTCTCCCAGTCGTACACCTGCCCGCATCGCGGGCAGGGGCACTCGCCGCAAGTCTCGGCGAGGCGGATGTCCGACACACTGACGGTGGTGGCCGCCCACAGGACCTCCCCCGACTCATAGGAGTCGGGGTCGTCGGGCTCGCCCGTCCGCACGGGGGCGGACTCGAGACCAGCGGCGACCAGCGCGACCTTGGCGGCCGCGATCTCTGAGTCGGTGTCGGTGGGGTAGCTGTCTACCTGCTCGATACGGCCTTCGGAGTCGGTGCGGCTGATGGTGATAAAGCTCATCTGATTTCTCCTGGGGGCCATCTGCCCCCGTCCAGTGTCTGTGAGCCATCTGCTCACGACCTAAGTCAATGCATCCGCTGGGCCAAGATGTCCTAGCGGAAAACCCGCTGTTTTTAGCACATGCGCCTTATGCCCACTAACGCCCACATGACAATTTTTGTCATTGCGAATCGTGGTCTGGCAAGGATTCGTCGAAAACATGCGGGAAAACGCTAGGACAATTTTTGTCAGCACAAAGCCCAAGATTGTCGCTAGGACAAGCGCGACATCCATCTATTGAGCGTGCGGATTGGGATTCCGAGCGCGGCGGCTGCGTGGGTACGATTACCGCCAGCAGCCTCGATGGCTGCGCGGATCTCCGCCACAGCCGCCTCGTGGTCTGCTGGCCTAGGACTGCGCAGGAGCCTGCCTAGGCGGTGGGTCGCGGCGCAGGTCACACCTCTCTCGCCGACCTCTCGATACACGCGTGCCATACCCTCGTGCGCGTGCACCGGGCGTGCCCACTGTCAGACGTCGCCATGCCAGGACGTCTGGGAGACATGATCCAGACCTCCAAGGCCCTCGAAGCCGCCGCCGATCTCACCACATCGGCGGCCCTCCGCCGCAGGATCGCGATCGTCCTGCAGTCCCCCACGGCTCGCGCCCGTCTGTGTTCGCAGGCGGAGACCCGGGGGCAGATGGCGTGCGAGGCGATGGAAGAGCTCGTCGCGGCGCTGCCCAACGTCTCGACCGAAGCCCTGCTCTCGGCCATGCTGCTGCGAGACGACGTTGCCGCGTGCGCACGCGCTCTCCAGATCTATCTGATCGCCTGCCTCCGCGCGGGGACAGAGCCAGATCCGATCGCGGTCTCCGCCATCGAGCAGCTACGCCTCGACAGCGCGCACTTCGACGCCGCCGTCCCGAGGCTGCGCGCGGCTGCTCCCGATGCCGCCGTCCCCCGCGACGCATGGTGGTGGTGGGACGAGCTGTGAGTGGTCACCGCTCCACCCATGCCCACGCGAGACAGCGCTCGAAGTCGCCCAGCCAGTGCAGACTGTCATGCCCTACCAGCGCAGCCGACGGCTCCACTCGCACGAGGCACGCAGGCGCCCACACGTCTGCGCCAGGCTGCACGTGCATCAGCTCGCACAGCGCGCGCAGGCCCGCGACGTCCACTGCGCAGCCGAACGTGACCAGTGGCGCTGACCCAACGAACACCGTCGCCAGCAGCACACGCCCGGCAGTCGTCACGCGGCACGTGTGTTCGTCGACGCCTGGGACGTCGTAGGTGCCGCACGCGAGCATGGGACGCAGCGCGCGAATGACGTCGTCGCCGACCTCGCTGCGTGGGCTGCGGCGGATGTCTCCGGTCTCGAGGGTGTAGTGGCAGAGAGCGCGCATCACTCCCTCCACGCCCAGTCTGTCGCGGGGATGACGAGTTCGATCAGACAACCGAGGTCTGGGTGAGTCACGTGCACGCGCAGCTCACCGCTGCGCAGCACCTCCGCGTCTTCGTCCGGGATGTCGATCCCGGCTGGCAGGAGCTGAGCAGCCGTGCGCGCCGCTTGGTGCCAGGCTTCGACTGCTGCCGGGGTGAGTAGGACGCTGTCAAGGGTGGACATGCGAGGGGTGATGGTAGCACGCGGTTCGTGTGCCCGTGGTGTGCCTTGACCGTGCGTCCATCGAGGTGACTGGACGGACACGGACGCCTAGCAACGAACCTCCAACCTATTGACAACACGCGCTTTGTGCGATAATTTCCGAGCTATGCGCGCGCCTTGGCCTTGGTTCGATTCCCGGCGCCTCCACTAGTCTGCCTCGACGAAAACCTCGATCCTCACTCGCCAGACGTCCCATGTGCCCTGTGTGTGCCTTGGCCGTGTCCGTCGAGCAGACGGACCGCGTCACGTCGGACGTCCGGCGAGAGGTGCGCGTAGCGCATCGTCATCTCGATGGTCGCGTGCCCCAGGAGCTCCTGGATCGCCTTGAGCGGGACACCGCGCATCGCCAGGTGCGAGGCGAACGTGTGCCGGAGCACGTGCCAGCCCACGCGACGCAGGCCAGCGCGCTTACATGCGTTCCACAGCGGCCACTTGCAATCGCCCTTCGTCAGTGGCTTGCCGTCGGCGGCGCAGAACACGAGCTCGCCCCTCAGGTGGCGATGCGACTTCAGTGCGGCGAGCGCCTCGTCAGACAGCGGTACCTCGCGCTTCTTGCCGCTCTTGGGCGTGCCAACGACTCCCCGCACGATCGACTGGCGCACCATGAGGCGTCCGGACACCAGGTCGATGTCCTCCCACCGCAACCCCAGCAGCTCCCCCTGACGCAACCCGCACCGCAGAGCGATCGTGATCATCACCTGCCACTGCGAGTCGACCGCCGCCAATAGCCGGCGAGCCTCGTCGAAGTCGAGGAAGTCGAACTCTGGCTCGGGCGCCTTGAGCCATTTCACGTGTGGCACGGATGCCAACTTTCCCCATTCTGCGGCCACCACCAGGATCCGCCGCAGGATTGTGAGGTAGTTGTTGACCGTCTTCTTCGCCAGCTTCTCGTCGAGTTTGGTCTTTTTGAAGGCCTCGATCTGCTCCATCCGAATCGCGTCGAGCCGGAGGTGCCCAAATTCGGGGAGCAAGTGGTTGTCGAGCACGCCTTGTTTTGTGCTCACCTCTGACGGTTTGTTGTTCGCCGGGGCGTAGGTTGCCATAAACGACTTGGCGAAGTCGCGGAATAGCGGCACCTCCGCAGGCGGCGCAGGCTTGGGGCCCGCGAGCATTTCCGCCTTCAGGTCTTGCTCGTACTGCTCCGCGGCGCGGCGGTTCTGGATGGGCGCTACCCTCCGGACCCGTTCGACACAGCCGTTGGGGAGCTCCACCTTGAAGTCCACCATGAGGTGGTCTTGGATCTTGCCGGCGGCGTCACGCCACCTTCGCCGTCGTACTGCCATGTCGTCTCCTTCGCGTGTCGCCTTGTGCCAGCCAATCTAGCACCGTCTGCCGGTGGATGCGGATCGAGCCCCCGACTCGTCTCGCCCCCGGGATGTCGCCTTGAGCGATCAGCGCATAGACGGTCTTGCGCTTGATTCGGAGCAGATCCGCCAGTTCGTCGGCCGTCATGATGGGTTTATCCACGGCTGTCTCACTCATCCTCTCACCGCCTTCCTCCGTACCCGGACGAGCACGCAGTGGCGATCCCACTGGGTGGTCGCGTCCCTCACGTTGCGAGCGCGTTCTCGGGTCTCGAAGCGCGTAGAGAAGAACCGGTTGTTGGACCATCCCGCGTTCGAGTGGTACATGCCGCTGTCGTCCTTGAGCACCCAGTATTCGGTGGGACGGGTCATGCCTTCCTCCGTCTGTGCTCGCTCGCAGCCGGGCACGTCGAGAAATGCGATACGTACCGGCGTCCAAGCGCGTTCATGTCGGGCGAGACGTACCGCGCCGTCTGCCCGTCGAGTTCGATGTTCCCGACCTGTGAGGGCTCGGGGTCCAGCGGGATCGCCTTGCCCTTGGCCGTCTTCGCCCACAGGATCGGGGCTCCGCAGCTACGACAGCGGGTCATGGCTTGGCCTCCGCGCACCGAACGCACGCGGTAGGGCCTCCCGCTACCAGGCACCCGCACCCACGGCACACCCGGATGGTGCCGAACGGCGGCGCGAAGGCGGTATCGACCCCTGATCTACACCAGTGTCCACGCTCTGCGGCAATCGCCTTGTCACTCATCTTTTCGGCTAGCTCGCCCGTTTCCCGCACATGGGCCCGCAGCTCAATGATGGTGGTCTGCGCGGCAGCAAGCTCGGCTCGCGCCTCCCGAAGCCTGACAAGCAACTCTTTGACTGTGGCCGGTTCGCCGCACCGGTCGGGACTGCCATCGGCGTTCTCGTATGCCAGTTCGCCATAGGCGATCAGGTGCGTCTCCTCTGGCTCCCCGCACACGTCGCAGAATCTGGGCTCGGTCATGGCGTCTCCTTCAAGCGCAGCGGCGTCCAGACCTCGCAGTCGTACTCGGCGAGCGCCGCTTGCAGCTCGGCCACAAGCGCGCGCGCATCACGCACTGACAGCATCTTCACGCGAGCGTCTCCGAACACGTCGACAGCAATCGGGTTCTCAGGCTCACTCGGCCGGTAGGTGACGCGGGGGGTCATGGCTGCCCCCTAGGTCCCGGCCAAACCTCGTCCAGCGCCCTAGTCGCGCACGCCTCGATCTTCGGGATATCATCCGCGCCAAACGATCGCCGGGGATACCCGACATCGTCGTCGTAGTCGGTCCCGTGGTGAGCTCTCCAGTCCGCGATCACGCGCAGGGCCCGCCACATCACGTCACGTTCTGCGGCCAGTTCTTGCGCGGTCGTCGGCTTGCCGGGCTGGATCGACCTCCCATCCAGCTCGGCCATCGCCTCGGCGAGGGCGAGGTATGCCGGGGCCTTGCTCGGCGGCTCCACGGCTAGATACGCTCTGGCGGCTGCTATCACGCGATTACTCGCAGCTAGCCTGCGCTTTTTGCCCTCGTTCGATCGCCGGGGCTGGTCCCGCGACGTGCACGGGAGGCACCTCGACTGCCGAATCGGGACGAGCGCTGCGCAGTCTTTGCACTTGTGCAGGTTCATGGCGTCTCCTTGGCGCTCGGCGGCCAGTCCACAAGCAAGGCGTCCACAACTCTCTGCGGCACACAGGCCTTGTGGAAAAACACGTTGCCCCGACCGGGGCAGATCCCGACAAATCCTTCGTCATCTAGGATTGCCTGTCGGCAGGCAAAACACTTGGTGGTCAGCCCGTACTGGTGACGGACCTTGGCCGACACCGTGATCAGCTTCCGGACGTCCAGCTCAAGGACCGTGGTCCACGAGACTTTCATGGCGTCTCCTTGGCCAGCGCTTCGTCCGCTCGCGCCATCGCCTCCTTGAGGGTCGGCGCTTCGCCCATCCTTTCGGGCGTCCACCAGATCCAGCTAGGCCTCGGCTCGGTCGCGTAGGTGATTGCCGCCGCTGGCGGCTCCTCATCGTCATCCAGCATCATTTCGCACAGCAGCGTCGCCGTCTGCTGCTGATCCACATCCGGGCCTCCGTATTCCCACTCCCCCTCGACGTATTCGATCGGGAGCGGGGGCCGGCCTAGGCAGCACCTCGGCGGGTCTAGGTCGATATGCTCGACAGCCCAAGCCACGACGGCCGCCCCGCCCAGTCCGATAGCGGTGTTCAGCGCTTCCGCCGAGCCGGGCCGCAGGCTAGCCTGTCCCTCGTAGACCTGCTCCCCATGGCGCTCGTCTACGAGCGTAATAATGGCGTCAGCAGTCAGACGGCCGTCTTCGGCCAGCTCTTCCACATCGTCCTCATCGAATAGATCGTCCACCGAGCGGTCGCGCAGCGCGCCGACCTTCAGCGCGTGGAGGCGGCCATCCATAGCCGCCTCCGGCACCGCTCGTCCAATGAGATCCCAGACGTCGTCCGACTCGTCCTGGAGCGTGCCTCCGTCGTAGTACCAGCCGTAACGTGTCATTGCTTCCTCCTCAAAACGGAATGTCATCGTCGCTGAACCCGGGCGCGTCCGCTGGAGCGGGCTCTTCCGGCGCCTGTCGCTGAGCGGGGGCGGAGACGGGTGGAGCCTGCCTAGACGAGCCTCCTCCTCCGACCACGATTACCTTGCTCGCGTTGATCTCGGTCCGATACCGCTTGTTGCCGTCGCGGTCCTCGTAGCTACTCGTGTGCAGCTCGCCCTCGACGTAGACAGAGTGGCCCTTGGCGAGGAACTTGTTCAGCCCCTCCGCCTGCCGGCCCCACACCGTCACGCTGTGCCACTCGGTGCGCTCCTGCCACTCGCTACTCTTGTCCATGTAGCGCGTGGTCGTGGCGACCCGCAGCTTCAGGATCGATGTCCCGCCCCGGGTGACCTTGAGCTCCGGGTCGGCCCCAAGGTTGCCCAGGAGGGTCACGCGGTTGATGCCTTCTTTCATCCGTTCGCCCCTGGCTCGTCCTGAGTCTGCTCGGGCTCTGGCTCTGGCTCTGGCTCGGGCTCTGGCTCGAGCGCCGCGGCGGCTGCGTCAATTCGCTCCTTGGCCTGGTCGGCTGCAGCCTTGAGCACGGACTTCGCCGCTTTGTCGAGCGACGACCACGCTGCGCGGCGTTGCTCGTCCAGCGATCGCAGCGTGGCCGCGTCGGTGCACACTGCGTAGGACGCTGCGAGCTCGACGACATCGGCGACGGGAGTAGCCTGGGTTCCGGCGGCCCATTTCGCCAGCGCCTCTCCGGTCGACTCGTCGAGCTGTCGTGACGACAGGAGCTCCGCGAACTGCTTGGGGCGCTTCATCGTGGCCTTCTCCCCCTCGTAGTCCGATGCCCAAACCGGGACTCCTCCGATGCCGCCTGGCAACAGAAGGACGTTCGCCGTCATCTCGTAGACGAACTCCTCGCCAGCAATCGGCATCACGCCACGCGGCTCTGGGGGCTTGCCAGGAACGATCTTGAGCTTGTCCTTCGCGCGAAAGCAGAACACGAAGTGACAAGGCGTCTGCAGGATGGTGTTGATCATGCGGCGTCGATCCGCCTTCGGTCTCGCCCAAGCCGTCATCTGCACCTTCTCCCGGCTGGTCTTCCACTGAGCGGCCAGCCGGGACGTCTCCGTCTCGTGCTGCTCGAGCATCCCGCCTGGTCCCTCGTGCTCGTGGCTCATGCTGTCCACCACGATGATCTTGGCGCCCTTCGCCACACAGTGCTCGACCGCCGACAGGTAGTCCAGCGATCCGAACGGGGCACCGAATGCGACGTGTCGGAATTTGAAGGCGTCCGCGTAGTGCAGTGATCGACGGCTCTCCGTGTCGATGACGAAGATGTCGCCGCCTGACACTCGCTGGATCCCGGTCGCCAGCCGCAGGGCGGAATAGGTCTTGCCCGTACCGCTCGGTCCAATCAGCCCCAACATCAGTGGCACGGATTCCCTCGTTGCTGGCCTGTCTTCAAATGCTCTGCTCATGCTGCACTCTCCTCTCGTTCGATGTCCCACGGCTTGGCGCTGACGACGAGTTCCCCCTCCTCGTATTCAGGCCACTGATCGGAATCCAAGCATCGCCGCCACAACCGGCACGCGCGTTCCCACTTCATGCCGCCGAGTCTCCGCAGGCTTGCGTCGGTCCTGACGACCGTGACGCAGTACGGCGGCTCGGGCTCCGCGAAAATGAACCGGAACTGGACTCTGCCCTCGAGCTCCGGGCGTAGGGCCGCGAGCGCCTCGGTGTAGACCGCCTCCTGGACGTCGTACCCGTAGGCGATAATGTGCTTCCGGATGGTCTCGGGGTCCGCGCTGTTGGTGATCTTGAGATCGAAGACCTTCGCCTCAAGAACATGGTCCAGCGCTGCACGGCAAGCGACCGGGCCGTGGTGCCACTTGATCTTGACCTCCGACGTACCGTCCAGCAGGATGCCGCGGCGAGCCAGCTTCTCGCGGATCTTGCTCGCCCCGATCTGCGCATCCTGGTACTCGGCGATCAGTATCGGTGTCTTGCCCTGCTCCACCGCGTCCGCCTTCGCCTGCTGCGCGGCCTTCGTCTTGTAGTCCGCCGCGTCTACGACGACGATGGCGCCGCTGGTCTCGCCCAGCACGAAGCTGTGGAACAACGTCCCGGTGCCCATTGCTCGGGTGGCCTTGCGCCGTTTACCCCCGAGCTTGGGGTGCTCCAGCCAAGCGTGGAACGGCGACCGGGACAGGAGAGTATGGGCACACGTCGCAGACAGGCTGGGCGTATCGCACGGGTCCTCGTGGTACTGCTGGTCAGTGACGGCGAGCAGTTCGGCGTTCACGGCTCCCACCTTTCCAGGCGCCAGCAAGCCGATTCCAAGTTGTCCACCAGCACCTGCAGCGCCTCTCGCGCGCCCTCGTCCGTCACCCCCGGCACTGGCACCGATCGCAGCGCGCTCGCGTACGCCGCCAGCTTCTCGCGGTCGGGTCGGCACGCCTCGAGTCGGCGAGCAAGCTCAGCCTTGCGCTCCTGCTCGCGCACGGCAGCCTCTTCGGCTTCACGCACAGCGGCTAGGCGCCGCCGTTCGGCCTGTTCGGCCGCTGCTAACCGGACACGCTCGCGCTCTGCTGCGTCCTCGGCCTCACGGCGCTGTTGCTCCGCGTCATCCCGGATCTTGCGGGCGGCGGCGGCGGCGGCGTCCAGCTCGGCTTTCACCTTCAGCTGGGCCGCTTCGAGCACCTTGCGCTCGGCCTCGAGCTCCTCACGGATCGCCGCCTGGCGCGCCTCTTCGGCTGCGATGGCCGCCTCCTTGACCTGGAGCTCGAGCTCTATCTGCGCGCGGAGTTCCGCTTCGCGCGCGTCCTTCTCCGCCTTGTCCTTCGCCGCCTTCTCGGCGGCGCGAGCGTCATCGACCGCCTGCTTCTTGGCCTTCAGCGGGTCCTCGATGGACGCGATCTGGCTGGTGAGCGTCTTCGCGGCCGCGTCCACCCTGCGCCCCCATTCGAGCGCGTCGGCCTTGAGCTCGACTCGGCGGGCCTCGATTGCAACGCGCATCCCACGGCACTCACCGATTGCGCCGCGGACTAGCTCGTAGCCGGGCTTCGTGCTCGCGTCCAAGCCGGCGTACATCGCCTGCTTTTGGGCTATTTGCGCCTCCGTCACGGCGAACTGGGCCGTGATCGGGGCGTCCTGCTGAGTGACAATCGCTTGGGTCATCGTTCCTCCTCATCCATCGCTCGCAGCTCGGCCCTCTCCCAGAGAGCCTCTTCGCGAGCCTCAAGTTCCTCGTCCGTCGGCGGGTCTTCCGGCGGGTCTTCGCGGACGTCAGGCACGGCTGCGACCCATCACGCGCTCACGAGTGGCGCGGTCTCCGACTACGAGCAGGAGAGCGCGCATCAGGTGCACCGCTCGCCAACCTTGGGACAGGGCGATGGCTACGTCGGTCACCACGCACCCGCCTTGACGAGCTCGCGGGCGCGGTCGAGCACATCCAGCCACTCGAGGGCCTCCGCGGCTTCGGCGTCGTCAGCGACCGTCGAGGCTACCTCGAGTCGGAGTAGCTCGCGCGTCTCTACGAGCTCAAGCAGGTGCGTGGTCACTGGGCACCTGCCTCGAGGGCGACGTCGAACTGCTCCATCGTGAGGCTCACGCTGCCACCTCCGCCGCGTCACGAAGCGCGGCAAGCAGCGAGTGGACGGCCGTGTCGGCACCCGTCGCCGGGTTGCCGGTGATGGCGACGGTCCCGCGACCGCCTGCCGCTGTGGCTACGATCGCGCCCCGGCCGCAGCGGGCCAGGATGATCGTGTCCAGCTCCAGGTGCTGGGCGGCTGCCCACACCTCGTCGAGCACGTTTGGCGTGGGGTCGAGCAGGTCGTCGAGCTCGGCTTGCGCCGACTCGACCGCTCGCGTCGCACGCGCGAGGTGCTCGCTGGCCTGTTGGAGGGTGGATCTCATGCCACCCTCCTCAAGACGTGCAGGGTGTAGCCGACGGCGGCGAGCTCTGCCTCGGTCAGGACGCGACCCTCTTCGAGACGGCGGGCCAGGACGAGGACGATCGCCGACTCGCCGCTGGCGAGACGGCACCTCTCGCGGGTGACCGGCACCGGCTGGCCAAGGAGAGTCCCGAGGGCCTGCGCGGTGCCCTCGTGCCCGATGAATGACTCGAGGGTCGCGCCCTCGATGAACTCGCGCGCCTCCCGTGGGGAGATGGGATCGGAGAACGTGAATGTGCCCGGGTTCGGGCAGATGGGGCTGTTCAATAGGGAAACTCGGGGCATTGGGGGTCCTCCTTGTCGGCTCGGTGACTCAACCGGGCGACAGGGACCAATATCTGGCACTTGCCAACATCTGTCAAGTGCCAGCGATATGCCCGATGTCGATTTGTGGGATGGTGTGCGCGGCTTGTCCGGGCATCCGGATGGAGCTACCCTGGCACAGTGGACCAAGAGCAGATCGAGGGCGAAGCGATACGGCTCATGAAATGCCTGGATGTGAGTACGCCGGTGTCCCCGCTTGCCGTCGCGCAAGATGACAGTGGCCCCGGGGGTTTGTTAAGTATCTGGCACTTGACAAATCTTGGCAGCCGACAGTATGTTGCGCAGCGTGAGCGCATCTACCGAAATTCATGGGCCTAGCCTTCTTCGCCAGAGGCTAGCGAGTTCTGGCACATCACAGAGGTCGCTCGAAAAGCGGCTCGGAGTATCGGGCGGGATCGTGTCACGGTGGCTTGCCGGGGAGCGCACGCCCAACCTCGACTCCGCCCTGATGCTCGAAGACATGCTCGGTATCCCGGTGCGGGTCTGGAGCACAGTGGACGAGAGGCCCGAGCCGTCCCCCACCGGCACGGAGGAGTAGATGAAGATCGTTAAGTTCGATTTCAAGGGCGTCGACGTCCGTGTTGTCGAGGAAGACGGGAGCGAGCCGATGTGGCTCGCCAAAGACGTGTGCTCCACGCTCGGTTTGGAGAACGTCACCGAAGCGCTTCGTTCGATTGACGCGGACGAAAAACGCCGAATCACGCTGCTGGAGCCCGACCTGTCTAATCCTGAGTCCGGTGGAATTCCGCGCACTTACGTCACCGTCACCGAGGCTGGCGTCTACACCCTGATCCTCAAGTCCACCAAGCCTCAGGCCAAAGAGTTCCGGAGATGGGTGACTCATGAGGTCTTGCCGCGCATCCGAGAGCACGGCGCCTACTGGCAGGATGGAGACGAGGCTCGGGTCCGCGATGTTCTTGATAGGATTCTCTTGCACAAGGATAGCCGGGCACGGTGGGAGTTGCTGTGGCGACAGGAGGTCGTCAAGGCCATCGCTCCACTGTATGGTCGGCCAAGGGCAGAGGGCCGATTCCCTCTGTGGATGGCGAGTATCATCCACAAGCTCTACGACGGTTTGTTCGGAGAGGACACGATGGCCGAAGCCCGCCACCGCAGGGGAGCGCACACGGGCAAGGGCAACTTGCTCACCCAATACCTGACGGATGACGCGAAAGAATATCTTCGCAATCACATCGACGCCGTCCGCGCTCTTGCTCTGACGTCCAGGGGTCCGGAAGACTTCTGGGACAAGGTCGCAACCGTGTTCGGCAAGTCGATGTTTCAGCCGTCGCTGCTCAACGGGTGCACGTCGTGTGGCGCGTCTGCCATGCCTGGGCAGAAGTTCTGCTCGGAGTGTGGGGCGAAGCTTTAGCCACAAAAACCGAAGGCCCTGGAAGCGACCCAGGGCCCTGAGAAGGAGGAACCAGACACCATGCAACATAACACATCCCAACCGACAAGCAAGGCCCTCTCGTGGGTCGAGCACATCAGTTGTGCGGCCGATATTGCTCAGGCCGCACACGACCACGGATATCAGTCCGACTACGAGGCCGGTCGCGCATCTGTCCACGACTCTCCCCCCGACTCCACGATAGGGCCCCGCCCGGCCGCGTCAAGTGGGGAGTTGCGATGATTCAAGACCCGATGACCGAGGCAGTGAAGCGATTCCACGCGGAGCACCCGAGCGTAGGGACCACGACCGCATTCTTGCTCGGCTACACCGCCGCGCTACGAGACATGGCGAAAGCCTCCGACCGGTGCGGCGGGATCAAGGTCATCGAGGTGACGCGGCCGAGCTCCGAGGTGACGCCATGAGCACGACCGTCGTCGTGACCTACCAGGGCCGCGTCGTGGGGCTGCACGAGTCTCACAGCGCGCTACTGACCGCGGTCCGTCGTGGGCGCGTCCGGTACCAGCCGGGCGCCGAGGTCTGGATGCAGGCAACAAGCAAAATGCTCAGCCGATTTGTCGGCCGAGTTAAGAAGGAGAAGTGACCGATGACGCTCGAACAGGACATCCTCCGCAACCTCCGCATCGCTCCGCACACGGCTCCTCAGCTGGCGGCGTGGCTCGAAGTCGACCGGCACAAGGTGCTGGCAGCGTGCAAGCGGCTCGTGCGGGACGGCGTGCTCCTAGACTGCCCCAACGCCTACAAACCAGGGGGCGGGCGACGGCCGATCTTGTTCCTGATTAGGGAGGGAGAATGAACAAAAGCTGGATAGACAGCGGCGTATTGGCCGATCGCGTGCTGCGGCAACTCGACCGCAAGCCGTGGCAGTCAGTTTTCGAGATCGAACGGGTGCTGCAGGTGGGCGAGCACCGTGTGCGCCAGGCTCTCGCAGGGCTCGGCCGGCGCGTCAAACACAAGCCCGATCCCGTGCACAACAACGGCGGTCGGCCGGCCCAACTGTGGGCGAGGAGAGGATCATGAGTAACAGAGGATCGTGGGATTTTGGCGTGATATTCGGCTTCGTCGGCGACGGCGAGTTCCGGGTCGAAGTCAACGACGAGTTGCAAAAGACCGTCGAAGCGCTGGCAGAGCGCGCCAAGGCTGGCGCCAAGAAAGTCAGCGGCACCCTGGCGATCCGGCTGAAGATCACCGCCGACAAGAATGGCTCCCTCATCGAGTTCGAGCCCGATGTCGAGTCCAAGGTGCCTCGCAAGACGCGCGAGACGACCCCGCTTTTCATCGGCCGCGACGGGCTGACCGTCGAGAACCCGCGGCAACAGTCGCTCCCGCTCCGAGAGGTCGGCGGAGCACGCGAAGTCCGAGAAACAGAAGCTTTCACCGCAGTCAAGGAGTAGAGCATGGAGAACATCAGCGATACGCAGGCCATCATCAGCGCCATCGACCAGTCGCCCCGGCTCGTCGTCCAGCAGGTAGGCGATCTGACCTACGGCGTCTACCCAGCGAGCTGCAAGACGATCGACATCCAAGCCGAGATCGACAAGCGTATGCCCGCTCCGGCGCGCCATCAGGGGGCCATCGCGGTCGATACGCTCTCCGCGTTCGTGGCGCTCGTCGGCCGGTACGCGCACAGCGGCAGCGTCATCTACGTGCATGACGACTGCGCTCCCCGAATGGTCGCCGTCATCAACGACCACGACCACGAGGGCGCCGGCTGGCGAGACTTCCGCATCACGTACACGCCCGCGCTGTCCCCCGAGTGGGTCGCGTGGAGCAAGCGCGACGGCTCGCAGATGTCTCAGGCCGACTTTGCTGGGCACCTCGAGGACCGGTGCCTGGACATCATCAGCCCAGTGTCGGTCGGCCCAAAGACCAAGGACGTCATCGAGCAGCTCGGTGTGCGAGCCGCGACTCCTGCCGAGCTGCAAGGGCTCGCTCGTGGCTTGCATATCAAGATGGATGTGCAGGTCAAGGAGACCCGGTGCCTGTCGTCCGGCGAGACCCAGATCTTCTACGGCGAGGAGCACAAGGACAGCGACGGCAAGCCGCTCTCGGTGCCCAACGCTTTCGTCATCGCGATCCCGGTCTTCGTCGGCGGCGTCGGATACTCGCAGGTGGTGCGCCTCCGGTACAAGGCAAGTAGCGGCCGCATCGCGTGGTCCTACTCGATCGTGTCGCCCGATGCCGCACGTCGTGACGCGGTGCTCGGGATGGTCGCGGCCCTCCAAGAGACGCTGCCAGGCGTGCTGACTGTTGAGGGGACGCCGTGAGCCCCAAGGAAGACCCTACCGCAAGTGAGCTACTTTGGGGCATCAGAGCAGACTGCGAGTTCCTTAGCAACGCTGCGTTGTATGGCACAATCCAAGAGGATCCACTGTGGCACGATCTGTCGGCAGCGCGCAACGTGCTCCGGCGAGCGCGGGCGTTCGTCGAGCTGCGGCTTGCCCGGGCTGCGCTGGCGTCCGCTACGGATCGCGTGTCCCGGGTGCCTTGCGACCACTGCCAGCGCTCATGCGACGAGTGCCCCAAGGACGACCGTAGCCCATGATCTATCAGGTGTTCACTGGTCGATGGCAGGATCATCTCGCGGACATCCCCGAGCATGTCGACCATTTGATCACCGATCCTCCGTACTCGGCGCACACCCACAGCAAGTCGAGGGCCGGAGCTCGCAAGACGCCGCTCCACGGCGGCAACGGGCATGTGGCCCGATGCGCAATCTCGCGCGAGGTCGAATTCGGCTTCGACCCGATTACTCAGGACGGGCGCGAAGCCGTAGGCGATCTGTGCTCGGGCCGTGTGTGTCGGTGGTCTCTCGTCTTCTGCGACGTCGAGTCGACGGCGCTATGGATCGGTGCGCTCACGTCCGCTGGGCGTACCGACTACTGCCGGACATGCGCTTGGGTCAAGCTCGGCGCTACCCCTCAGTTCACGGGCGATCGGCCTGGGGTCGGCTTCGAGGCGATCGTCGCCTGCCATCGGGTCGGCCGCAAGCGCTGGAACGGCGGCGGCAAGGCTGGCGTCTATCACGAGCTCACGTGCATTGAGCGAGGCGGGCAACGGCACGCGAACAACCGTCGATGCCACCCGACGCAGAAGCCTCTGTCGCTGATGCTCGCCCTCGTGGCCGACTTCACGTCGCCGGGCGACCTGGTGCTCGATCTGTACGCGGGTAGCGGCACGACTGGCGTTGCGTGCGCGAGGCTCGGACGGCAGTTCATCGGCTTCGAGCAGAAGCCCGAATGGGCCGAGATGGCTCGGGAGCGGATTGCGGCCGAACTCGCCAGCAGCACGCCAGAGGCCGCGAAAGCTGGGCAAATGCCCATGTTCTCACCCCCAGCCACGTCAAGGCTGGTGGAGAGCGGCGCTGGCGATAATGCCGGCGTCGATGAAAGGAGGCCGCCACAAGCCTAACGCACGCTGCCGCCATCCTTGGGAGAGGCATGGGCAGCAGCAGGCACCGCGTGGAGCCGTGTGTGTTCGACCACGTTTACGAGCGTGTGTGGACGCCAGATCTAGCGCTCGGGTTCGACTCCCGAGGGTGCCACCGGTCGACACTGGAGGAATGAATGACAAATCAGATCGTCAAGTTCGAGTTCAACTCAAAGGGTGTCCGCGGCGATGACGAGCGCAAGATGCTTTGTCTCACCGACATGTGGCGCGCGGACGGGGCAGACCCGAGCCGTGCCCCGGCTCAGTGGTGTCGAAAGGAGGGAAAGGCGTATCTTCGATTTCTTCGAGCAATACCCGAAGTGACTGGTGGGCACATCGGGATTTACTCGGAGAAAGGCGGGAAAGACCATGGTGGCTCGACATGGGCCATCCCGAAGGTTGCGCTCGCCTACGGCATGTACCTGTCGACGGCATTCCAGGATCACTGTCTGAGCATCATCCTCGCCGTCTACAGCGATGGAGGCTACGTGCTGCCGGGACGAGAGCGCGAGTTCCTGTCTCGGCTCGACACCCTGAGCGCCATCGTGGCCCAGTACGATGCCCAGAACCTGGCGCTGATCGAACGCATCAGCAAGCTCGACACCCCCAACGGCCTGGTCCGACCCGACCAGGCGAAGATGATCCGATCGGCGATCAACGCCATCTCGGTCGACGAAAACCAGGACGAGACGTTATCGCTCCTGGTCGCATACCGGCTCGTCGACAATCGCCTTCGTCATCGACTGTCGCCCCCGTTCACGACCGATACTGGTGGGAAGTGGGGCAATCTCCCGCTGGCCCGATTCGGGGAGGTGATGTCGGAGCTCGCTCGCATGCACGACGAAGTGCGCGCGAAGGCTCGCAGCATCGCTAAGCACGCTGCCAAGAAGGCGGCCACGCGACAAGGCACGATCGACTTCGACTCAGCCAAGCGCCGCCGGCACGAGGCAAAGCCATGAGTTTCATCTACCTCGCATCCCCGTACACACACCCGAAACCTAGCGTGATGGGCGACCGAGCTTGGCTAGCCGGGCGCGCGGCGCGCAATATCGGCGCTGCCGGCATCCCCGTTTACTCCCCGATCGTGCACTGGCACGACATCGGATCGACGTTTCCTAGAGACTGGGAGTTCTGGGCCGAGCTCGATCTCCCGCTACTCCGAGCCTCCCGGCTCGTGGTTGTGCTGATGCTCCAGGGTTGGGAGGAATCTCGTGGCGTCCAGGCCGAGATCGCCGAAGCTCGGACACACGGCATCCCGGTTCAAACGCTCACATGGGGCGAACTCGGGCGGCTCGCCGCGGTCGATCTGCGGGCGCTCCTGGGGTGCGAGCCATGACCCCCACCTACACCGGCCCGACCGTGCTCTACGACGCCGACGGCCACCCGAGGCTCATCCTCGCGTATGGCTCATGGCGTCGACGGACCAAGGACGCTCGTGGCCTACCCGAGCTCGACCCAGTCGAAGACCAGGCGGCGGCTTGGCGCGAGGCTCGGGAGATGGAGGCCAAGCCGTGACCCTAGCGCTACGCGACTACCAGTCCAGGACCGTGGACGCGCTGCGCTCGCTGTGCTCCCGGGGCAAGCGACGGGTGCTCACGGTGGCGATGACAGGCTCGGGCAAGACCGTCATCTTCACGCGCGGCGTCCTGGCTCCAGCGCTCTCCCGTGGCCGTCGTGGGCTCGTGCTCGTGCACCGCAAGGAGTTGCTCGAGCAGACGGCCGACAAGCTCACGGCGTGCGGGGTGCCAGCGGTCAGCATCATCCGCGCGGACGACCCACGGTACGACCCCGAGTGCCCCGTGCATGTGGCGATGATCGAAACCCTGCTCGCGCGTGGGCTGTGGCCGGGCGCTGACGTCGTTGTGGCCGACGAGTGTCACCACTACACGGGCAACTCGTGGGCGGCGTTCCGAGACCACTACCAGTCGGCCATCGTCCTCGGCTTCACCGCCACTCCTGCTACCGCCTCAGGTGGCGTCCTCGAGGGATGGGACGCGCTCGTTGTGGCGACCACTTACCGGCAGCTCATCGCCGCTGGTCACCTGGTTCCGCTCGAAGTTTTTGTCCCCACGGGCCTCAAGAAGCGCATGCGCGGCGCCATCGCGATGGATCCAGCCGACGCCTACACCACCTACAGCCGCGGACGACCCGGCATCATCTTCGCTGCCTCCGTCGCTGAGGCTGACGCTTGCGCCGCTGAACTCTGTGTGCGCGGCGTGCGTGCCGTGTCTGTTGTCGGCGAGCGGCCGGGGGAGCGCGACGCGGGCATCGCCGCCTTCCGCGCGGGCTCGGTCGATGTGCTGACCAGCGTCGGGTGTCTCACCGAGGGCTTCGACGCGCCTCGCGCCAAGGTTGCAGTCGTCGCTCGCGGGTGCGTCAACGTCGCGACACTGATCCAGATCGCTGGCCGCGTGCTGCGCCCCGACGGGAGTGACCGCGCGACTCTCGTCGACTGCGCCGGAGCGACCATCGAGCACGGTCACCCGTGTGCAGACCGTGAGTACTCGATTGCCCCAGGCTCCACGCCCATCAGCGCGCACTCGATGCTGCGCGCGTTGTGGCAGTGCGGCTCTTGCGGATGGATCGGCACCCAGCGTCCCAGCGGACCGTGCCCGTTCTGCGGCGCTGACGTCCCCGCTCGTCCCGGGCTCGAGCTCAAGCCCCGCGCGTTCGCTCGCATGGTTGCGTGGACCTGCCACGAGTGCGGGCAAGAGCACTACTGCACTCCGCTCACGTGCTCTCAGTGCGGCGCGGAGACACCTCGGCTCGCTCGCGCCGGCCGCGACACGGACGAGCAGCGCGTCGAGTACCTAGCCGGTCAGCTCGCGATGTGCGCCGCCAAAGGCTGGAACCCGTTCGCCGCGCGGCACCGGTACGCCGCAAAATACGGTTCCGCTCCCTCACAGGCCGAGTGGTCAGCCGCTCGTGCTCAGGTGACCCATGCCCCGTGATACCCCCGAGAACCGAGCCACACAGCGCGTGCTCCTCGCCACAGCGGCCGAAGTCTGCTGGTTTCGCAACAACCAGGGCGTGGCGGATTTCAACCCGGTGTGCCCCCACTGCGGCACGCGCCGGGACCCGCGACGAGGCGAGTCGAAGGTGGTCTACGGCGTCGGCGGCAAGGGCGGCGCGGACTATCTCGGCATCGTGCGCAAGACCGGCCGGTTTATCGCCGCCGAGCTCAAGTCAGCCGACGGCCGGGCGACCCCCGAACAGCTCGCGTTCCTCGACATGTGCCGTCGCGCCGGAGCTCTCGCGGTGCTCGCTCGCGTGCCTGAGGACGTGTTGGAGGTGATTCGGTGATGCCAGCCCCGATCGTTCAGCATCCTGCCATGCTTCCCTACGCGATCGCCTATGCTCGTCGAGGCTGGCCGGTGTTCCCGCTGCACACTCCGACGACAAACGGCGGGTGCTCATGCGGCAAGCCGTGCGGCAACCCCGGCAAGCACCCTCGTACCAAGCGCGGCTTCAAGGACGCGACGACAGACGAGGAGACGATTCGGAACTGGTGGAAGCAGTGGCCCGACGCGAACATCGGGATCGCTATGGGCGAGCTGTCCAAGCTCCTAGCCGTCGACGTGGACCCCAAGAACGGCGGGGCCGGCACCTGGCAACGGCTCGTCATGGATCATGACTTGCCCACGCTCACCGTCACCGTCGATACCGGCTCGGGCGGCTGGCACTACTACTACCTACGCCCCACAGACAGAGGCGTCTGCCGCTCTCGCGCCAACGCCGTCAAGCCTGGCATCGACACGCGCTGCGACGGCGGCTACGTCGTCGCGCCTCCCAGTCTACACGTCTCCGGCAAGCGCTACGCCTTCCGGCCTGAGTGCGACCCTGGCCAGACTGACGTGCAGCCGTGCCCCGACTGGATGCTCGACCTACTTTATCCGCAGCCCACGGTCGCCGCTGTCTCGAAGCCGAAGCCACAAGCACCTGCCTCTGCGGGTGACGGGTGGCTCCTTGCGGCATTCAAGGCGGCAGGGTGGGTACGACGAGAGCTAGGCCCCGATCGAAGCGCCGTTGTGTGCCCCTGGGAGGCGGAGCACAGCCACGCCGCTGGCGACCAAGACTCGTCCACGGTCGTATTCCGGCCTACCGCTGGCAAGACACTCGGCTGGTTCCACTGCTCTCACGCTCACTGCTCAAGCCGAGGCCTAGCTGACGTGCGCGCCGCGCTCCCACCAACAGCCGTGGCCGCCGCTGACGCTGCATATCCTCGCCACGATGCTGACGGCGTCGTGGCCGATGACCCTGCACCCAACGCCGATTGGCAGGCCGAACTCCAGCGCAAGCCGTCCGGGGAGCTACTACCCCTCATCTCCAACGCCGTCAGCATCCTGACTCACGACGACCAGTGGCGAGGCGTGCTCGCCCACGACGCCTTCGCCTCGCGCAGCGTCTTTCTCAAGCCGCCACCCTGGTATGCCGAGGATGCGCCCGCTGCCGACATGGAACACACCACGATCGACGACGACGACGACGCGCGCCTCGTCGCGTGGCTCGAGCGTCGGTACGCGCTGAGGGTAGCACGAGACACGGCTCACACAGCCATCGAACTCGTCTGTCAGCGCAACGCCTTCCATCCGGTCCGTGAGTACCTGACCAAGTGCCGCGACAAGTGGGACGGCAAGATCCGGCTACCGACGCTGGCCCAAGTCTACTTGAGCGCGCCCACCGAAGCCCACTACCTCACGGCCCCGCTGAGGTGGTTCATCTGCGCCGTCCGACGCATCTTCGAGCCCGGGTGTCAGGCCGACTCCATCCTCGTGCTCGAAGGGCTGCAAGGGATCGGCAAGTCCAAGGCTCTACGGATCCTGTTCTCCGACCCGTGGTTCGCGGATGACATCGGCGACCCATCCTCGAAGGATGCCGCCGAGGGGTTGCGCGGAAAGTGGTGTATCGAGATCGGTGAGCTTCGCTGGCGCAAGTCGGACGAGGACACCCGCAAGGCGTTCATCTCACGCCGGGTCGACCACTACCGCCCCGCGTACGGTCGACGGGCTGTGGACATCCCCCGCCAGAACGTCCTCGCCGCGACCACCAACGAGCACGACTGGCAGACGGACGTCACCGGGGCACGTCGGTACTGGGCCGTGAGGTGCGTAGCCATCCGTCATGAGTGGCTCGCCCGAGACCGAGACCAGTTGTGGGGAGAGGCCATGGTCCGGTTCGAGGCCGGGGAACAGTCGTGGCTCCTCGACGAGGAGGTCCCCGCCCAGGTCGACGCGCTAGCCGAACGTCGCGAGGTCGACCCGTGGGAGACGCGGATCATGGCCTGGGTGGACCAGCGATCCAAGGCCACAGTGCCCGAAATCCTTACCGTGTGCCTCGAAATCGAACCGGCTAGGCAGGGCCAGGGAGAGGCCAGGCGGGTAGCCCGGGTGCTGCGCGCGAACGGGTGGGAGCAGACGAAGCGACTCGGTAGCCGTGGGTCTCGGGTGCTCATCTGGGAGTGCTCCCAATGACTCACTGGCACATCACTGACGCGGTTTTTGCGGTTTTTCTCGAGAGAAACCGGGTTGTGTCACCGTGTCTGCGGTGTCCGTGGCTTTCGCTTAAGACCTCCCAGTCACTGATATTTAATGGCCCCTCTAGAGACTATATCAATGACTCACTGACACAGGGGGTAAGTGGTGGATTCCACAGCGGAATTGGTGTCACTGAGCATCAAAGACACATGGTGACACGATGACGCGCCTACGTACGCCAACGCCAGCCACGGAGCGCCTGCGCGGTCCGCAAGCCTTCCCCGTGCAGCCCCCTCGCCGGCCTGGGATGCCGGACGAGCTGCCGCACATCTCGGCTCTCGCTGGCGTGTTCACGTGCTGCTGCGGGTCTACCGTGCCGGCTACGCCTTGCCCGTGGGACTGGCTTGAGGCGCATCGGGGGTGCGGATCAAAATGGGCGGTGGGGCTGGATTACGGCGAGTTATTGCGTGGTTAGGGTGCGGATCGGGAGGTGCAGTGGGTAGTGCTGCCGTGCGTGGTGCAGTCGATGCTGGTGCCCTGTTTGGACTTTGCTAGGTCGAGCAGCACGTCCCGTAGTCCGTCAAGCGCTCTCTGCCTGGAAGCCGCCGCCTCCGCGTCTTGCTGGCGCTCAGCCGAGGCTACCTGCCCGAGGGCCAAGGCCTCCTGCGCATCGACGGCGGAGTTGTGTGAGCGCAGCCATAGACGCTCGAAGGCTGAGTTGTCGGCGCACTTACGCGGGTACGTGTCGCAGTATCGGGAGACGTCTGCCAGGTCCGCGTTCGGGTACCTCGCGGACAACCGTTCGATCCACGCCCTGACCAGGCGAGTCTCACAGGCGTCGTCAGCCTCGCCACCGCATATCTCGGAGATGAACTGGGTGACGAAGGCGTTGCCCCAGAACTCTGGGGCAATAAGGCCACAGTCTGCCCCAGGTGGCGTGAAGATGTTGCACTCCTCGTAGACAGCAGACCTATCGGCTTGCGAAGTGATTTCGGAGCGCTGGGCGTCGTATTGCGTCGACGCGCAGCCAGCAGACATCAGCACGATGGCAAGGGCGAACCGCATGTGAGTCCTCCGCGACTCAGTGTACCCATGTCCGGACAGCGTGGCAACTGGGCAGGCGTTGGCACACTTGGCACAATCTGCGCCGCTGGTATTTGTGCTTGTGCCTTGCCAACGTGGCACATCTGTGGCACATTGATGGCACAGTGACCGCGCCTGGCTGTGCCATCTGCTCTCGGGCAGACGTCGAACGGATAAACGCCGACATCACAGATCCGTCTTTGTCGTGGCGGGATCTCGAGAAAAGGTACGGAATTCCCCAGTCGTCTATCCGCAGGCACAGCAAGCACTTCGTGGCCGTAGAGCGCGGCCGTCCCGCCGCAAGCGCAGCCATCCCGGCGCAGGTAGCGGAGGTCGTCGACTCTCCTACGCTTGATATGTTGCTTGGCAAGATACAGCAGCTCGAGGCAGACGCTCGGCGCATAGCCTCGACGGCGGAGGCTGCTGGCAGGTTGGAGACAGCTATCAAGGCGATAGCCCAGTTGGTCCGAATCATCGAGATGACCGGTCGGATCTTGGGGGTGCTCGAGGAGCGGAACCGGGTCACCGTCAACGTGGTCAACGCCACGGTTGCCAAGATGACAGACGCGGAGCTGGCGAAGGCTCTGGAGGCTCATGGTTGACATCGCCTCCGTCCGAGCCGAAGCCTCGCGCCGAGTGGCAGCGCGGGCAAGGCTGCGCCCACTGATGGAGGCGCTGCACCCAAAGCAGCGCACGTTTGTCGCAGATCCTGCCCGTCGTAAGGCCGGCCTGTGTACCCGACGTGCGGGCAAGTCTCATGGGGTAGCCGTGTGGTTACTCGAGGGCGCGGCGCTCAGCCTGCCCGAGACGCTGAGCCCGTACATAGCCACGACGCGAGGCCACGCGCGTCGGATCCTATGGGCGACTCTTCGGCAATTGAACGCGCAGTGGCAGCTCGGGCTGGACTTCCACGAGTCCGATCTGACCGTCGACTGGCCAGGTGGAGGTAGGGTATGGGTGACCGGATGCCCCGACACCTCGCACGCAGAGGTGTATCGTGGCCCCGCGTACAGACGAGTCGCGATCGATGAGGCAGGGTCGTTCCCCGCCTACATCCGCACACTTGTCAGCGATATCCTAGACCCAGCGCTGATGGACTGGGATGGGGAGCTGGCCTTGATTGGATCGCCTGGAATCTCGCCAGACGGTCTGTTCTACGACGCGACGGCGGCGTCCGACACGTCGTGGTCAGTGCACACGTGGAGCGTGCTAGACAACCCGTACGTGCGGGAGCCGGCCGCGTATTTGGAGCGCGTGCTGCGAGACAACAAGTGGTCGGCCGACCACCCGACGTACGTGCGGGAGTACCTGGGCAGGTGGGTCGAAGACAGCTCGATGCGTGTGTACCACATACCCCACAACGCGCTCGCGTTCGACGTGCCACGGACTGACGGGTGGCATTATGTCTTGAGCATCGACATTGGGTCGAGCGAATACCACCCAACAACAGCATTCTCGCTGCTGGCATATCACCCACGGGAACTCGCCGCCTACGTGGTCCGCTCATGGTGTGAGGCCGGGATGACTCCAAGCAGCATCGCCGAGCGCATCAAGGAGATCATGTCGGCTTACTCCATCGAGTCGATCGTTATGGATCCTGGTGGGCTAGGTGGCGCGTACGTGAAGGAGATGAACGAGAGGCATGCCTTGCCAGTGGAGCCCGCAGAGAAGGCGAGCAAGCGGGCCTATCAGGAGATGCTCAATGGGGACTTGAAGACAGGCCGGCTGAAACTCATCGAGAGAGACACTGCTGGACTGCGAGAGGAGGCCAAGGTTCTCGCCTGGAAGACGCCAGCCAAGCTCGAGGAGGGCGAGCAGCCAAACCACGAGTGTGACGCGATGCTGTACGGGTGGAGACGCTGCCGGCAATACCTGAGCGTGGCTCCAGTAGAGAAGGACCCGTCGCGCTGCGAGGAGGAGGACAGGATCGTGCAAGAGATGGTCAGAGCCGAGAGAGCAAAACACCAACGGCACAGCTACGCGAGGCGGCGATGAGCGAGTCTGTCACGGTCCGAGACGCGACTGCGGACGACATGCCGTGCATTTTGTCGTCATGGCTGCGGTCGCTGCGGCACGGCGACAAGCGGTTATCGCGGGTCAAGCCTAGCTTGTACTTCCCAGCACAGCGAGACCGGATCGCGTCGATGCTGGAAGACGGTTCGAAGCTGGTGGTGGCGTCTTTCGCGGACAATCCAGACCTGATACTGGGATGGGCGTGCGGCCGCACTGGTCGACTGGACTACGTCTATACGAAGCAGGCGTATCGAAATGTCGGTATCGCGCGACTGTTGGTCGAGGATTTGTGCGGGCATGGCCCGCTTCGGTACACGCAACTGATGGACCGCGTGCACGCGCCCGCGGGATGGGAGTACGAGCCAAGATGAAGCTCAGGCAAGTGACGTTCATTGCTACTCTGCAACAGCGAGCGCCGAGCGGCGGCGGGCTGCAGAGCAATCTGAAAGACACGGAGTATGAACTCCGGTTGGCCGACGGTTATGTGTTCGCGACCAAGGACGGTGTTACGTTTGGCTACTCGCCGAGCGTAGTGGCGTCCGTGGTGGTAGCAGAAGAGAAGGTGCGTCGATGATGGGCCCCGTCCAGATTCGGGAATTGGCGGTGGTCATGCGAGAGCTTGGCGTGACGCACGTGTCTACACCTGAATGGTCAATACACCTTGGCCCACCTACAGATCCGGTATCGGTAGACGCGGATCGGAAGCCTGTTGTACGAGACAACGACGAGCGTCGGAAGTTCGGGCATGTGTCTGGTTTCCGAGGGCCACGCTGATGGCGCGCCTTACTGAAGCGACCCGCACGAAGCGCGAAAACCACTGGTGGCGCGAGTCTAAGGCCGACGTCCACTCTTCGGTGCACGAGGCGATGTCTGCGTTGCGCGACCAGCACCAGGCAAGAAAGACACACATCGAGGAATGCCTCAAATACTACGGCGTCAACGTCAATCGGGAGTTCGTCGGAAACGACCTGTGCATCATCACCGACGCAATCGACTCGATACCAGGTGGCGGGTTGCCGCTTCCGATAAACGTAATTGCCATGGTAGCCGACGCATTCATAGCGAAGGTGTGCCGCTCGCAGCTCAAGGTCATGCATGTTCCAGTTGGCGTGGGGCTGTCGAACGCCAAGCGACAGGCGGAGGAGCGGACTCGGTTCACCGACGGGATCTGGTACGAAACACAGTTCCGGGAGGAGGCGATCCAAGCTGCGTTCGACGCGACCGTGTGCTCGATGGGCCAGATCAAAGTGTCGCCAGTCCACGGCAAGATCGAACATGAAGTGGTACATCCAGAGGAGCTATGGTGGGACGAGCAGGACGCGAAGTACGGCAAGCCTCGCACGCTAGCGCAGCGCCGGGCAGTCGATCGAGACTGCTTGTCGGCGCTGTACCCATCCAAGAGCCGAGACATTGACGAGGCGGGGTCTAGCACTGAGGACGACGGATACCAGCGCACGTCCGATCAGGTGCTGGTCACAGAAGCATGGCACCTGCCGAGCGCTCCAAGCGCGGACGATGGCAGGCATATCATCTGCGTTGACACGTGCACGCTTCTGGACGAGCCATGCGATGCCTTCCCGTTCGCGTTCCTGCGGTGGCAGCCGCCCGCGCGTGGGTTCTGGCAGACCGGTCTGGTTGACGATCTGGTCGGTATTCAGATCGCGATCAACGACCTGATCATCTTCGTTCTTGAATCGATCGGGTTGATGTCGAGCTCGAAGATCCTGGTCAACAACGCGAGTGGTGTGAACGACTCGGACTTCACCGACGAGATCGGCAAGGTCATTCGGTACAATGGCGCGGTTCCGCCTCAGTACATGATCCCAAACATCGTGGTCCCTGGGGAGGTCTACCAGCAGATTGAGCTGATGCAGCAGCGTGCGTTTGCGCGTGCTGGTCTGTCGCAGATGTCTGCTGCTTCCCAGACTCCAGCCGGGCTCGACGCTTCTGGGCGAGCGATCCGCGTGCGGTCAGACGTCGACACGGCTCGCCATGTGCTAGCCGGCCGCGCATGGGAGCGCTTTCACGTCAGCACATCGGAGCTGGACTTGCAGGCTGGAGCGCGCTTGTTTGAGGAGAACCCGGACTTCTCCACCGTGCACGTCGGGCGCAAGTACGGATCTTTCGTAGCGCAGAGCGTGGCGTTCAAGGACGTAGCGCCGAGCGACACCAAGTTCGTTATTCGTCCGTACCCGGCCGCTCTGCTACCAGAGGATCCGGCGGGGAAGCTCGCCACGCTGGCAGAAATGGAAGATCGTGGGTACATCACGCCAGAGCAGTCGATCGACATGCTCGACGCTCCAGAGCTTGAGACGACGATCGCACTCAAGTCGGCTGGACTCCGGGTAATCGACATGGCGATCGACAGCATCCTGAACGACGGCGCATACCTGGCACCTGAGCGATATTGGCCGCTCGCAATGTGCATCGACAGAGCACAGGCGCGGTACTGCCTCGCCGAGCAAGACCTAGACGTCAACGACGAACGGCTTGCGCTGTTGCGAGCATTTATCGACGAAGCGTTTGCGCTTGTGAAGGCGATCCAAGCGGAGAACGCCCCAGCACCGGCCCCTGGTCCAGCGCCCGTCCCAACGCAACAAGGAGCTCCAGCATGAGCGACAACGATGAGATCATTTTTGGAGATGAAGCCACCAACGCCGCGTTAGCGCAGATGGATTCGATCGCGTCTGAGACGGCGGCACCATCCAAGGCTGAGCCGGCGAAGACCGAGCCAGCGACGGAGCCTAACCCGCCTGCCCCAGCGCCCGCGACTCCACCCGCCGCTGCCCCTGAGCCAGACAAGGCGTCTGCTCGGCAGGAGCGCCGTGAGGTGCTGGCGAAGTTGCACAACGTCGCGAAGGCAGAGGCCGCGATCCGAAAGCAGCAGCGAGCTCTCGCTGAGCAGGAGGCGCAGGTCAAGGCTGAGCGCGCGAAGCTCGACGAGTTGAACGGGTTCCGAAAGACCGACCCGATCGAGTTCATGCGTCGCGCCGGGCTCGACCCCGACAAGCTCACAGACGATATCGTGGCGGGGAAGGCGAAGCCTCCGGACCCGTTGCAGGCCAAGCTCGCCGAACTCGAGGGCAAGCTTGCAGAACAGACCAAGGCCGCGGATGAGAGACAGGCCCGGGAACGTACAGACAGAGTGCAGCGCAACCTAGCGGCAGACCGCGAGCAATTGGTCGGGTTTGTCGTAGAGCACGCCGATGCATTCCCATTCGCTGCGGCGCTTGACCATGGGGAGCTCGGGCAGTCGATCCAAGCCATGCGCCGAGACCACTACCTAGAGCACCGGTCCGTGCTTGACGCGGGCGTCGCTGCTGGTATGCTGAATGCGAGCTTACAGAAGCTCTATCAGCAGCTCCATAGCGTCGCCCAGAAGCAGACAGGAGCTGCGACGAGCAAAGCGACGCACCCCCCACAAGCAGCCGGGGA
>Ga0153915_10000263_pt1 | contig 47721 bp, 43 predicted proteins | sample Opewatmetagenome_2_FD_107003 | JGI IMG/M metagenome (GOLD analysis project Ga0153915, IMG submission 107003) | Freshwater wetland microbial communities from Ohio, USA - Open water 3 Core 3 Depth 3 metaG | ecosystem: Environmental > Aquatic > Freshwater > Wetlands | place: USA: Ohio, Lake Erie...
CATGAAAAAAGGTCGGGCTGGATTATATGTTCCGGGAAGACGGGCCGGCCGTTTTGAACGAGCCTCAGCCCGATTTGGGTCAACTCGATCTTGGGGAAAGCGGGAAGCAGCGTTTCCAAGGGTTTAAAGAACTCAGAAGCCCGGCCGGTTTGAGCTAAATTTTCGATCTTATCGAGAGCAAAACCGTCTTTCAGCCGAAATTCGCCTATCTCCGTGCGCACGAGCTCAGCCAGATGAGCTCCACACCCCAGGCGCTGCCCAAGGTCATGGGCCAGGCTTCGGATATAAGTTCCCGAAGAGCACTTGACTTCAAAGTCCAGATAGGGGGGAGCATAATCCTGGAGCCTGAAAGAATGGATGTGAACTCGGAAAGGCGGCAACTTTACGATGTTTTTTCGTCGGGCGAACGTATAGAGGGGCTTTCCCTGAAATTTTTTTGCCGAGAAGGGAGGAGCCGTCTGGTCAATCTCTCCTTCAAAGATTTTCATCGCTCGGCGGACGTCCCCGCTATCGGGATAGGACAGGCTTACCTCGGCCAGCGGAACACCCAACCGGTCATAAGAGTCCGTCGAGAATCCCAACCTGATCCTGCCTTGATAGACCTTGTCCAGTTGGCTGAAAAAGCGGAAAAATTTTGTCGCCTTTCCAACGGCCGCTATCAACAGCCCCGTCGCCAGCGGATCCAGGGTGCCGAAGTGTCCGATCTTTTGGAAGGTCAAGATCTTCCTGAGGCGGGCTACAACATCATGGGATGTAATGTCCGGAGGCTTGTCGACGAGGATCAAGCCGTCCATGGATCATGTCGAAGCGATGTCGGGCCCGGCGGACGTCTTTCGGAGGAGGGTTTCGATGGTCTTAGGAATTTCTTTGATCAAACGGCGAAAGGGGCCATAAACCGTAAAGCCTGCGGCATGGGCATGCCCTCCTCCGCCGTAGTGTTCGGCGATGGCCGCCGCGTGGGCTTCGCCTTTGGAGCGGATGCTGACCCGGAATGTCTCGTGATCCATCTCTTTGAAAAAGAGGACAACGCTGACCCCCTTGATCGACCGGGCCAGAGTGGTGATGTCTTCGGTATCGATTTCGTTGAGGTGGAGCGCCCGGAGGTCTTTGAGAAACATGCTGATGACGGCGATGTCACCGGCCTTGTTCATTTCGAGGGTGGACAGGACCTGGCCCAGGAGCTTGACCTTTTCTGGAAGGTAATTGTGAAATAAGGCTTCGCTGATCTGGATCGGCTTGGCGCCAGCCTGGACGAGGAGATGACAGATCTCGAAGGCTCTCGCCGTCGTGTTCGAGAATTGAAAGGACCCCGTGTCCGATGCGATAGCGCAGTAGAGGTGGTTGGCAATTTGCGGAGTGAGGGTAATCCCGAGCTTTTGGCAGAGGGCGTAGGCCATTTCGCCAACGGCGCAGACATGAGGCTCGACCCAGTCGATGTCTGCATATCGATCATTGGAGTAATGGTGGTCGATATTGATCTTGAAATAGCCGTCGAGATTTTCCTGGCCGGACCGGGACACATCGGCGCATTCGAGGAGGATGACCGCATCATAGGTTTTGGGATAGATCTGGCCGATCTGGATTTTCTTCGAATCGGGGAACATCAGGAACGGATAGGGCGTCTTGTCCTTATTGATAATGGCAGCTTCTTTGCCGAGAAGCTCTGCCGAGCAAGCCAAAGCCAGGCTTGTGCAGAGGGAATCTCCGTCCGGTCTCAGGTGAGAAGTGATGACGATCCGGCGGCTCTCCCCGATTTTTTGGGCAATTTGATCAAGCGGTTCCGCGGCCACGTTTTTTGGCCGATTCGAGGAGTTCATCGATCCGCTGTTCATATTCGAGCGTTGCATCCAGGGAAAAAAATAGCATCGGATTATACTTTAATTTGACCAGGGAGGCAAGGGCCTTCCGGAGGAAGCCCGTTCTTTTTTCCAGGGCGGCGATGATCGTTTGGGGATCATCGGGGCCGTAGATGCTGAGAAAGACGCGAGCCGTCATCAGGTCGGCGGTGACGTCCACCCGAGTCACAGTCACCAGACTCTTGGAGATGTTCTGGACCTCCTGGATAAGAAGCCGGCTGAGGGCTTCATGGAGGAGGCTGCTGACGCGCTGTTGTCTTCGGCTCGCCGTCTTCATTTTCGATCAGGAACCAAGGATCCTCTTTAATAAAAGAGGATATCCGCTTTTAAGACATCTCCGTTGACATGGTCCTCGACATCCCTCAGGATCTTGGCCAGGATGTTCTCCACCACGGCCGGCTGGCTGTTGAGCGTGGCGATGCCGAGTTTGGTCCGTTGCCAGGTGTCTTGATAATCGAGCTCGGCCAGGGCAACATTGTATTTTTTCCGGATCCGGTCCTTCAGGCTGTTCAGCTCTTTGCGTTTGTCCTTCAGGGATTGAGAATAGGGAAAATGGATTTCGAGCGATAAAAGACCGATGATCATGGGCTGCGGCCGCCTTAGCCGGCGCTGACTTTCTCCATCATAAACGCTTCGATGATATCGCCTTCCTGGATGTCTTTAAAACTGGCCAGGCCGATTCCGCATTCATAATCTTTTTTCACTTCCGTGACATTCTCTTTGAGATGCTTGAGCGAAGCGATGCGGCCGCGGTGGACAACGTCCTTGTTGCGGAGGACTCTGATTTCGGCGTTCCGGACAATTTTGCCGTCGGAGACATAGCAGCCAGCGATGACACCCACCTTGGGAATCCTGTAAATCCTCCGAACCTGAGCCCGGCCGAGAAAGGTCTCCTTAATGACCGGTTCCAGCAGGCCGGCCAGGGCTTTTTTGATATCGTCGGTCAGCTGATAGATGATCTTGTAAGCCCGGATTTCGACGTTCTCTTTTTGAGCCATTTCCTCGATCTTCGGGGCGGGCTTGACGTTATAGCCGATGATGATGGCGTTGGACGTAGAAGCCAGGAGAATATCGGACTCCGTGATCGTTCCTGTCGCGGCGTGGATGATCCGGATCTTGACCTTGTCCGTGCTCAGAGAAGGGAGGAGGTCCATCAGGACCTCGACCGAGCCCTGGACGTCCGCCTTGACGATCACGGGCAGCTCTTTGATTTCTCCATCCTCGATTTTTTTAAAAAGGTCGTCCAGCGTGACGTGGGCCGGCTTTTTGACTTCAACCTTGGCCGCGCGGGCCAGACGGTAGCCGATGATCGCTTTGGCCTCCTCCTGGTTGTTTACGGCTTGAAAGAAATCGCCGGCTTGGGGGACGTCCGAGAAGCCGAGGATTTCGACGGGCACCGAAGGCCCGGCGCTTTTAATCGTTTTGCCGAACTCATCATTGAGAGCCCGGACTTTGCCATAGCTGGTTCCTGAAACGAAGGTCTCCCCGACGGAGAGCGAGCCGTTTTGGATGACCACCGTTGCCAGCGGACCCTTTTTAGCGTCCAGGCGAGCTTCGAGGACGACACCTTGAGCTTTCACCTTGGGATTGGCTTTGATTTCGATGACGTCGGCCAAGAGCAGAATCATTTCCAGGAGTTCCTGGATGTTCTTTTTTTCTTTGGCCGAGACCTCGACGCTGATGACATCGCCGCCCCATTCTTCAATAAGCAAGCCTTCTTTCTGGAGCTGTTGTTTGACCTTGTCCGGATTGGCCTCGGGCTTGTCGATTTTATTGATAGCGGCGATGATGGGCACGCCCGCGGCCTTGGCGTGGTTAATCGCCTCTCGGGTCTGGGGCATGACGCCCTCATCGGCGGCCACGACCAGGACGACGATGTCCGTTACTTTGGCTCCTCGGGCCCGAAGCAGGGTGAATGCTTCATGGCCGGGCGTATCGATAAAGGTGATGGCCCTTTTATTATGAAAAACTCGATAGGCGCCAATATGCTGGGTGATGCCCCCGGATTCCTTATCGACGAGTTTTGAGGAACGGATGGCGTCCAGGAGAGTTGTTTTGCCGTGGTCGACGTGGCCCATGATCGTCACGACGGGCGGCCGGGTGACGAGTTCGGCCTTGTTGCTCTCGGCCTGCAGCCGCATTTCTTTTTCGACCGGGATGATCTCGAGGATACAATTCAGCTCTTTGCCGATTTTGGCCGCGAGCGGCTCGTCGATCATGTCATGAACATCGAGTGTCAAACCTTTGGCTTTCAGCTTATCGCCGAGATCCTTGGGCCTCGCCTTGAGCTTTTCGGCCAATTCCTTAAGAGTGGCGCCCTCTCTCAGGTTGACGACCGGACGCGGTTTGGGAGCTTCCTTGGCGGTTTTGGCTGCTTTTGTTGTTTTTGTTTCCGTCAATGACCGTTCCTTCATAGGGATATTAGCACACTATCCTTCCTGTTTGATGCCGATTTTCCAGCCGACCAGGTTCGAAGCCAGCTTGACGTTGATTCCTTTTTTCCCGATGGCCAGAGACAACTGGTCTTTAGCGACAATGGCTTGCATCGTCTTCTCCGTCTTGCTGATGATGGACACGTTTTCGACCCGGGCCGGGCTGAGGGCGGCCTTGGCATAAGCCTGAGGACTCGACGACCAAACAATGATATCGATTTTTTCTCCGGCCAACTCCTTGCTGACGGACAGGATCCGGCTGCCCTTGACTCCGATGCAGGCCCCGACCGGGTCGACGTCCCTTTCCCTGGTCATGACGGCTACTTTGGCCCGGTCACCCGGTTGTCGGACGATATCCTTGATTTCAATCGTCCCGTTGGCGACTTCCGGGATTTCGAGCTCGAGAAGTTTCTCCAGAAACTTAGGACTGGTTCGGGATACGATGACTTGAGGATCCTGACCTTTATAGCCTTTTTTCACTTGGACGATGACCGCCTTGATCGGGTCGCCGGGCTTGAACTCTTCGTTAAAAAGCTTTTCCCGGAAAGGCAAGAGGACGTCGGTCTTGTTGATCTCAAGGATGAGGACGTTGTTCTCGGCGCGACGGAAGATCCCGGTTACAATCTCGCCGATCCTGGGAGCGAATTCGCCGTAGATTTTTTCTTGCTCGGCGTCGCGGACCTTTTGGAAGATGACCTGCTTGGCCGCCTGGGCGGCGATCCGGCCGAGCGTGTCCGAGGGAAGGTCGATCTCGACCGATTCTCCAATCGCCGTGGACGGGAAAAGGTGTCTGGCTTCTTCCAAAGAGATTTCCTGGCCGGGCTGATCGGGGCGCTCGACGACCCGCTTGACCGTATAGACCCGAAGATCTCCTTTTTCCGGGCGGAAAAAAACAAGGATCCGCTCGTTGTGTGTATAGTATTTGGAGGCGGCCACTTTCAGTGATTCTTCGATAGCGTTAACGATGACAGAAGGCTCCATGCCGCGTTCTTTGCTCATTTGCAAAATAGTATTCCAGACGTTGATCTTCATTTTGTTCGGGCCTCTGTTGTCGCTTCGAGGAGAAGACGAAGATTATAACGGAAGCAGGCAAGAATATCAATGGCTGTGGAAAGCACGAAAGATCACCGTTTGTCATCTAGCGGAGAGGCCTTGGCATCGCCCCAAAACCCTCTTAGCTATGAGGACCTTGGGGGGCGATGCCAAGAGCTCGACAGCCTTGATTTCGGCCCCATTTGTGGCTAAAATGGGGGGACTTTTAAAGAGGATACGATGCGACTTTAGCGAAGACGAGAGAAGGAGACGGCATGCTAGAAACGACGACCTTTGAAATGATCGCCTTATGGGTGGTGTTGGGAATCGCCCTCATCGGTCTCGGCTATGCCCTGTTTTTGAGACGCCAAGTCTTAGCCCACGACAAAGGCACGGCCAAGATGCTCGAAGTCTGGGAAGCTATCAAGCTGGGGGCCAACGCCTATCTGACCAAACAGCTCAGGACCATCCTGCCCTTTATAATCGTCTTAACGGTAGCCCTGTTCTTCAGCGTCTATATCGTCCCCCCCTCCGCCGAAGCCCTGGAACGTTTTTCGAACATGGATCCTAATCAGGTCAAGCTGGTCATCGGCTTCGGACGCGCGGCGGCGTTCGTCCTGGGAGCTCTCTTCTCCTTGATGGTCGGACAGTTCGGCATGCGGATGGCCGTCCAGGCCAATGTCCGGGTCGCCGCAGCCTCACGAGAGAGCTTTGATAAAGCCATGAAAATTTCCTACCGCGCCGGCACGATCACGGGGATGCTCACGGACGGCCTCGGCCTTTTTGGCGGGACGATTATCTTCCTCATTTTCCAGAAGGCCGCGCCCGATGCTCTCTTGGGCTTTGGCTTCGGCGGGACCTTGTTGGCTTTGTTTATGAGAGTAGGCGGCGGGATTTACACCAAGGCGGCCGACGTGGGCGCCGACCTCGTCGGGAAAGTGGAAGCGTCTATTCCGGAGGATGATCCCCGGAATGCGGCCGTCATCGCCGATCTGGTCGGAGACAACGTCGGCGATTGCGCAGGGATGGCCGCCGATATCTTCGAGAGCTATGAAGTCACCATCGTTTCGGGTTTGATCCTGGGGCTGGCTCTCGTCCAGCTCACGGGTCAAATCAAATGGATCATTTTCCCGCTGCTCGTCCGCGCCATCGGAGTCTTCTCATCCATCATCGGGACTTATCAAGTGCGCGGCAAAAAGGGCCGGAAAGAAGGCAATGCCATGGCCTCGATCAACAAGGGCTTTTACACCTCGGCGGCCATTTGCTTCGTTTCCTTTGCCGTGCTGGCCCATTTTTATATGAACGAATGGCGGGCCTTCCTATCCGTGGGAATGGGAATCATCCTCGCCATCGCCATCGACGAGCTGACCAAGTATTTTACCGACACACACTACAGCCCGGTGAAAGAAATTTCCAGGTCTAGTCAAACCGGGTCTGCGACCGTGATTCTCTCCGGTCTGTCGACCGGATTTGAATCTACGGTCTGGGCCATCCTGGTCATCGCGGCTACGATCTTTTCGGCCGTCCTCATCTACTGGGGCCAGCCCGTTGCCTATGTCCTCTACGGGGTCGCCATGACGGGGATCGGCATGCTCACTCTAACCGGCAACAACGTGGCCATGGACTCTTTCGGGCCGATCTCCGACAATGCCAATGGGATCGGCGAGATGGCCGGCCTGGACAAATCGGCCAGGAAGATCATGGCCGACCTGGACGCGGTGGGCAACACGACCAAGGCCATCACCAAAGGAGTCGCTATCGGCTCGGCCGTCATTGCCGCGGTCTCTCTATTCGGTTCGTATATGACCGATGTGACCAAGGTCCAAGCCCAGCTCAAAGTCCCTGAAGCCCTCCAGCTTTTGACGACGGGGATCAGGATTTCCACGCCCATGGTCCTTATAGGCATGCTGATCGGCGGGGCCGTGCCCTGGCTTTTTTCGTCTTTGACGATCAATGCCGTTTCCCGAGCCGCCTCTCTGATCGTGCTCGAGGTCCGGCGCCAGTTCAAGACGCCGGGCCTGATGGAAGGCAAGGTCAAGCCCGACTACAGGCAGGCCGTCAACATCTGTACGGGAGCCGCCCAAAAAGAGCTGATCGGGCTCGCTTTGTTGGCGGTGCTGACTCCGCTCATCGTAGGGCTTGTTTTTCAGGTTGAGGCCTTGGGAGGATTTCTGGCGGGAGCCATCCTTTCCGGCCAGTTGCTAGCGGTTTTCATGGCTAATGCCGGCGGCGCTTGGGACAACGCCAAGAAACTGATCGAGGACGGACTCTATGGGGGGAAAGGCTCGGCCGCTCATAAAGCCGCCGTCTGCGGCGACACTGTCGGCGATCCGCTTAAAGACACTTCCGGCCCAGCCTTGAACCCCATGATCAAAGTCATCAACCTGGTCTCCGTATTAGCAGCCCCTATCATCATCCAGTACAAAAAGATCACCCCCGGCGTGATCGTCTTTCTCGTCCTGGCTTTAATCGGCGTTGTCATTTCCATCTGGTATTCGAAGAGGACGGGCCGCAAGGAATTTCATCAGGTCGAGGAAAACGTCAAGCAGGTTAAGTAATCGGGTCTGAGTTTCTAACGGCGCGGATCTATTGTCTTATTCCGGACGGCACAAAGTGTGTCGTCGGGTCTCGAATCGACCCGGACGGAATGGGGCATTCCTTCGCAATTCCTTGAAAATAAAAAGATTAAAAAAAAACGAGGAAGCTGGCCTATTTCTTGCTTAACGATCGTGCGTGAACGGCCTCGTGACTGCTCCCCAAGCGCTCAAAATTGCTTTCGAAGACAGGGAAACCATGCATTTCATCCTGACCATCTTTGCCCCGGCCGACAAACGTCCGCATATCTTCAGCTCTAAATGGCGATCGGGCGATGATCCAAACGCCGTCTGGAAGATCCTGATTGTCGAAAAGCCGCCGGCTGCTTTCGCCAGGACTCGGGATTTGTTCAATGCGGCCCTTCTTGAAGTGGACGCAACCTCCGGCATAGTCCTCAGCCGGAGGTTTTTCAAAGGAGTCTACGGCGGCGAACTCCAGAGCGCCGTCAAACAGGACCTTGAGATTCTCCTCGGAGGCTGTACGGCCCCCAGGAGGTGATCAGAACACGGACGAAGCGGCCGCTGAAATCCTGGCCTGAATTGAAGTTGACGACCTGGTATCCCTCATTTCGCCCCGAGTAGGCGAGGCCGCCTTTTTTGCTTTTCCCCAGACATAAGACTTTCATGGTTTGGCCGACAAAGGCTTTGTGGATTTCTGATTGGATCCGTTTCTGAAGCTCTTGGATCTCGATCAGACGCCGTTTTTTCACCTCAAACGGAATATCGTCCGTCAACTTGGCGGCCGATGTGCGGGGCCGGGGCGAATAGCGAAAAGAAAAGATATTGGCGAAGCGGACCTCTTCTAGGGCCGTCCGTGTTTCTTCGAATTCTTTTTCGGTTTCGCCCGGAAAGCCAACGATGATATCGGTGCTCAGGCTTATCTCCGGCATCAGCCTCCGGAGAAGACCGACTTTTTCTAGATAATCCTGGCGCGTATATCCCCGATTCATCCTGCCCAGGACGGACGATGCGCCGGACTGAAGCGGGAGATGGAGCTGGTGGCAGATTGTCTTGGATTGGTGCATGGCCAGGGCGATATCGGGAGTGAGATTTTGCGGGTGTGAGGTGATGAAACGGATCCACTCAACGCCTTGTGTGCCCTCGATCTGTCTCAAGAGTCCGGAAAAGGAAAGCCCAGTCTCAGGGTCGCGATAGGAATTCACGTTCTGACCGAGGAGCTGGATTTCTTTGTAGCCCTGCTCTGTCAGGTCTTGGATTTCGGCCAAGATATTCCGGAGAGGCCGAAATTTTTCCCGGCCCCGGGCGAAGGGGACAACGCAATAGGCGCAGAAATGGTCACATCCTTCCATGATCGTGACATAGGCCGAGACAGGGCTGGTATGGAGAATGGAGCGGGGAGGTGTTTCCTTCCAGCGGCGGGACCAGCTTGCCGAGACGACCTTTTCGCCGAGGCATCGGGACAAGATCTCCGGAAGCTCCTGGTAATGGTCCGGCCCGCAGATGAAATCAAGGAATGGCTTTTTCGCGAAAAGCTCTGCCCGGTACAGCTGCCCGATGCATCCCGCGATTCCGATGATCGCGCCGTTTGTTTTTTTCAAGGACCGGAGGCGCCCCAGGAAGGAATAGAGTTTTTCTTCGGATTTCGCCCTGACGGCGCAGGTGTTGACGATAATCACACCGCTGTCCTCAAGAGAATCGGCCTTCTTGGCACCGGCGGCCACCAGCAAGCCGGCAATCCTCTCTGAGTCATTCTCGTTCATTTGGCAGCCGAAGGTTTGGATGAAGAAATTCATGCCTTTAAGGATGTCGGTTTTGTCGTCCATGCAGTTCCCGCTTCAGGCGACGGCGATGATGAGCCGATTGGGTCTAGAGAATGTCTTCGATGATTTCGGCGGCGTTTTTGACATATCCCACGCAGAGCGTCTGAAAAAGATTTTTCTCGTTGGCCAATCGCAGGCCTTCTTCGGTTCCGAGATCGAGTCCAAGCAGCCGCCGGCATTGGATCGAACCATGGAGGGCCTTGAACTCCTCGACGAATTTCCGCATGAGCGCGTAGGTCCGCTCCTTGGCCTCAAGATCCTCGGCCCTGGTCCGGCCGTGCTTCAGGCCGATCAGCAGGAAGGCTCCGGTCACGGCCCCGCAGGCCTCTCCGAGGTGGGCCATGCCTCCGCCAAAAGCCTGCGAAATTTTCAGGGAGGTCAGCCGATCCAGGCCCAGGTCCTCGCTATAAGTCGAGAATATGGCTTGCGAGCAGCTGAACCCTTCCTTGAAGCAGGCCACGGCTTTTTCAACTTTGCTCATTTTTTTGTCACTCCTCATGTCTTGGATTTCCTCTTAAAACGTCCGCCCCCCCTCTTGATCGGCGCGCAACGAATCGGCTAAGAACGTCATGTTTTCAAATTCTGACGAAGCATCTCGCGGGCATTTTCGAGGGCCGGTCCCGAAATCCGGCTGCCGGACATCAGGCGGGCGATTTCCGCGACGCGCTCTTCAAAACCGAGCTTCTTGATGGTGGTGAAGGTCCGCTCTTTTTCGACTTTTTTTTCGATCCTGTAATGTTGGGAGGCGAACGAGGCGATCTGGGGCAGATGAGTGATGCAGAGAACCTGATGATGATGGGAGAGCGCCTTGAGCTTCTGGGCTATGAACTCGGCCGTTTTCCCGCCGATGCCGGAATCGATCTCGTCAAAAATGAGGGTTTTCCAACTCTTTTTGTCCTTGCCGACAGCCTTCAGAGCCAGCATAATTCTCGAAAGCTCGCCGCCCGAGGCGATCTTGCGCAGCGGTTTAATGTCTTCGCCGGGATTGGGGCTGATCATGAATTCCACGTCGTCAAGGCCGCTATCCCTCGCTTTTTCGGCGGTTTCCGGCGTCAGGCTCGTTGTCTCGATGGCGATGCGGAAACGAGCTTTTTTCATGCCCAGCAGAGCTATTTCCGTCTCGATCCGCTTTTCCAGGTCCTTGGCGGCCTTTTGTCGCAGGCTGGAAAGGCGGGCGGTTTGAGAGAGATAGGCAGCCAAACACTTTTCGACATCGGATTCCACACCGGAAAGCCTGTCCTGGATCTGGGCCAGATCCTCATGCTCCGATTTGATCTTGCCCAGATAAAAATGAATGTCCTCGATCTGTGCGCCGTATTTTCGCTTCAGGTTTTCGATCAAGCTGAGCCGCTCTTCGACCTCCTCCAGCTTGTCGGGAGCGGTGTCCTGTTTGTCTTTGTACTTGATCAGAGCGTGAGAGAGGTCTTGAAGGACAATGGCCAGCGGGCTCAGGGAATCGTTCATCACGGAGAACTTTTTATCAAACGCCGAAAGCTCGGCCAGGCAGTTTTGAAGCTTGGCCAACAAACTGGTCAGGGACCTCTCCTCGGTATACGCTACCTCGAGGGCTTTTTCGACGAGCGCCTTGATTTTTTCGGCATTTTTGAAGAGAACCCTCCGTTCTCTCAGCTCGTCCTCCTCTCCGGGCTGGAGGCCGGCTTTTTCTATTTCCTGGATCTGGAAGCCCAGAAAATCAAGCCTCTGGCTTCGCTCCCGTTCTTTGGCTTTCCATTCATCACGGAGCCGGATGAGGCGGCGCAACTCCTGGGCAGTCTGGGCGACATCCTCCCTCAGGGCACCCGTGCCGCCCGACTGGTCCAGATAATCCAAATGGTTTTCTAAATGGAGGAGAAAAACATGATCATTCTGGCCGTAGATGTCGACCAGGTCGGTCGCGATCTCCTTCAGTTTTTTGATGGGGACCAGGACGCCGTCCCAATAGGCCTTGCCCGGTCCTTCTCCAGAGATCGACCTGTGGATCGTCCGTTCCGGCGCTTCTTCGTTCCGCGCCGGCGGGCCCTCGGGGATTCGCTTTTCGGAAAGCGAAAAAATGGCTTCGACGGAAGCTTCCTCTTTTCCTGTCCGGATCAGGTCCGGCGAGCCTTTTTCGCCACAGGCAAGACGGATGCTGTCGATGATGATGGATTTGCCGGCGCCCGTTTCACCGGTTAGGATGGAGAAGCCTGCCTCAAAATCCACCTGGAGGTCATCAATTGTGGCCAGGTTTTTGATACGCAGAAATCTAATCATTCCGTCGGCGATTTATCGGGTAATCTCGATCGGGACGAGCGCTTTTTCCATGTTGATCCGGCCGTAGCCGACGTAATCGTCTTTTCCTTTGAACTGAAAAGCGTTGACATCGTCTGCCGAGTAGCGAATGATGTTCATGATATCGGCAACCTGGAGCCAGGGCTTGAGGCCTTTGATCAAGGCTGCCAGGCCCGCCACGTGAGCGGCTGAAAACGAAGTCCCCGTGCCTGGAAGATAAGGGAAGAAGCCTTCCGGAGTGAGGCCGGTCGGAAGGGGTGCCAGGACTTTCTCGCCCGGAGCCGCGACATCCACCTGGGGGCCGAACGACGACCATGACGTCCTGTTGTCATTGAAGTCTGTCGCGGCCACGGCCAGGACATATTCATCGTAGGCGGCCGGGAAGTTCACCGGACCGTTGCTGTTTCCCACCGAGGCTACCACGACGACATTTTTGTCATAAGCATATTTCACGGCGTCCCGGATTAACAGGGAGGGCTCGGCGCTTCCCATGCTTAGATTGATGACCCCGGCGCCGTTGTCGGCGGCCCAGCGAATTCCCTCGGCGACTTTGTCCGCCGGGCCGGTGCCGTCTGGGCCAGCGACTTTGACCGGAAGAATCTTGCAGTTCCAGGCGACGCCGGCGATGCCCTCATTGTTATTGGTCTCAGCGGCGGCAATGCCCGCGACCCCGGTTCCATGGCCGTTGTCGTCGGCGGCGTCAAAGTCGTTATTGATGAAATCTCGGCCGCCGCTGACAATTTTGTTCTTGAGATCCGGATGAAGCAAGTCAACGCCCGTATCGACGATGGCGATGATGATCGTTTCGATCCCTTTGGTCTCTTCCCAAGCCGCCGGAGCTTTGATGTCTGAACTCGCCCGGCCCTGAGGGCTTCCGGGGATGTCCCAGACCTGTTGGCCTTTGTTATAAAGGGCATATTGATATTGAAAAAAAGGATCGTTGGGAGTCACGTGGATGGCCAAAAGGCGGTTTGGCTCCGCGTATTCCACATAGGGACTTCTATTGAGGGCATAGACGATCTCTTCGACCGTTGTCTGGGCAGGGACCTGGATCAGGAAGGCCCCCAGCTTGGCGACCTTTGACAGAATCCTTGAGCTATAGATGTTTAAAGCGGACACTTTCTTAAAGGAGGAGATTCCGGGCCTGAATTTCACGATAACCTGGCCGGGCACATATCGGGATTCTTGGCGAAGATTGGAGGAATCCGATTGGACGAGATTAAGTCCTGGAGCGAACCGCGCTGTATCCTTGAAGCCGGGAAAAAGGACCAGGGCGAGAACAAGGATCGAACCGAAGACGAATTTAGTCCTGGTGAAGTTCATGTCTCCGTCCTCCTTGTTCAGAATGAAAAAATCGCGTGTAGGGCGCCGCCGTAATCGAAGCCCCATCCCCGGTTCGTTCCTTTTTTGAAGGGCAGGAGAGTTCCCTCCGCCTTCAGGCTGAAATTCGGAGAGGATTCATATTTCGTCCCCAGAGTGAAGCCGATGATACTCTTGGACGAGATTTTTTTTTCTTCCGAGCCCTTCAGGTCTCCGATCGTTTCAATCACGCTGAATTTGCCCCAGACCTTGTCGTATGTCACTCGTAGAAAAGGCGAAAAGTATTCGAAACCTTTGTAGGAAAGGACAGGGCCGATTTGAGCCCGCAGCCAATAGTCCGGTTTGGCGTCCAGCGTGCCGCCGGTGTTCAAATTGGTGATCTCCAGGTTTTTCGTCGAACCAAAATAGATGACGAATTGAGCTATGGCCTTCATCTCAAAATAGCCCGATCTAATCAAATCCTGGCCGAGATCGGCGCCGACCAGAAACCCTCCGATGCAGCCCGCCCGGTAGCGCACCGAGATCGGGATTTGACGGAAGACCAGGCCTTCAAAATCGGTCAAGCTATAGCCGAAAAGGACTCCGACCAGGGAGCCCTTTCGGATTTGGTAGTCAAGATGCAGCAGGCCGAACAGGGACGGAAGACGGGATGAGTATCTGTCTTCATTGGTCGTGGGGTCTGGATCCCAGCTGACTGTCCGGGAAAAGTATTCGAAGCTCAACCCGGGAGTGAAGGGAATTTTGGAGACGGTCTCCTGCGATGAAGCCGGAGAGACGATGAGAATGGATGCGGCTCCTACGCCAAGAAGCAGCAGGAATAGGCGTCGGAATCGATTCATCAAGACCTCCTCATTTTTTCACTAATTTCTGGGCGGCTTGAATTTCCTTGAGCCTTTCCTGCGCCTTTTCCGCATATTTGCTCTTCGGGTAATCTGTGACCAGCTTAGTGAAAAAGGGAAAACTCTGGTCCGTTTTAACCGGAGAATTGGGCCACAGGGACCATTGATAATAGGAATCTCCCAGGAAAAAATAGACTTTGTCCATTCCGGTGAACAAGGGGTAGTTGGTCAAGATCTCCGAGAGCCGCTCCGTCGATGCTTTATAGGCCCCGACCCGATAATAGTGATTTCCGATCGTAAACGTATGCTCCGCCAGACGCTCTTCGCAGTCCTTGATTTTGTCCTGGGCCAGCTTGGCTTCCTCGCTGAGCGGATACTGGTTCATGACCTTCTTGAATTCGGCCAGGGCTTGGACGGTTTTCTGCTGGTCGCGTCCAGGTTTTAAGGATTTATCATAAAAACACAAGCCAATCCTGTACTGAGCCAAGGAGGCCGACGGACTATAGGGATACTGCCGGATAAAATCTCCATATTCCGAGGCGGCCAGGATGAGGTTCCCCTCATCCTTCTGATTGAAATACGAATCGGCGACAGCCAGCTTGGCTTTCTGGGCGTAGAAGCTCTTGGGGAAGGAATCAATGACCTGCCGGAGGAACAGGCGAGCCCTCTCCGGATCCTTGGCCAGGTACTTTTCGCCTTCTTTATACAAGGATTCGTCGGAAGACGCCAACTCGGGAGAGATCACGGTCTTCTTGGCCCCGCAGGCGGCCGCGGCGATGATCGCCAAAAAAATAAAAACAAGGCCTGACACTGTTGTTCTTTTCATGAGGGTCATCCTTTGCCGGAGAATGTTTTTCGAGGAGCGGAATAAAGCTTTAGAATCCATTCCCATTCCTGCCGAAGTCCGGCGCGAATGTCCGTCCGGGGGCGGAAGCCAAGCTCCCGACGGGCTTTGGCGATGTCTGCCCAGGTATGCAGGACATCTCCCTTCTGTCGTTCCAACCATCGGATCCTTACGGGTTTCCCGCAGATGGCTTCGAAATGAGGAAACAGGCGGGCCAGTTCTTCCCGATGGCCGCCGCCGACATTATAGACTTGGCCGATTTTGCCTTTCTTCAGAGCAGCCAGGTTGGCTTCGACAATATCGTCGACATATGTGAAGTCCCGCGTCTGGCGGCCGTCTCCGTAAACCGCGATCTCTTGGCCATCCAGAATCGCCCTGAAAAATTTATGGAAGGCCATATCGGGCCGCTGGCCGGGGCCATAGACGGTAAAAAATCTCAAGGCCACGGTTGGGACCCCGTAATTTTTAAAATAGAGGAAACACAGCTGTTCAGCGGCCAGTTTCGTCACCCCGTAGGGCGAGAGGGGATAGAGCCGGCTGGTCTCGGACATGGGCAGGTCCGGTGTCAAACCGTAGACCGAGGAGGATGAGGCGTAAATCATCCGGCTGAGCGAGGCGTTTTTGGCCGCTTCCAACAGCTTTTGAGTCGTCTGAACGTTGCTCCTGAGATAGACGGCAAAATGGGTCCCCCAGCTGGCCCTAACGCCGGCCTGGGCGGCTAGATGGAAAACGGAATCGACGGACTCGAGTAGCTTTTTCAGAGGCAGCTTGGCCAGGTCCCTGACTATAAACTTGAATTTTTTCGAGCGAAGCAAGGGAGCAACATTGGCTTCCTTGATCCAGCGGGGATAGAAATCCGCATAGTTATCGACGCCAATAACGTCATGGCCTTCGCGGAGAAGTCGGCGACAAAGATGAGATCCGATAAAGCCCGCGGCGCCGGTGACAAGGACGGTCATGAGGCATCGACCCTCCCGGCTATTTCTTTCATGAGGGAAATAGCCTGGCCGGGGTTAGGATCGTTGAAGACGGCGTTGCCCGCTACGAAAACCTGGGCGCCGTCTCTGGCCAAGACACCGATATTCTGGAGGCTGACGCCGCCGTCAATTTCGACCAGGGTCGCTAAATTTTGCTCTTGGATCCAGCGGCGCAGGTGTCGGATTCTCTCGTGCGACATCTCGATGAATTTTTGACTGCCTCTCCCGGGATTGACACACATGAGGAGGACATAATCCAGGTCCTTGAGGATATCCTGGAGGACATGGATCGGTGTCGCCGGGTTCAGGGCGACGCCGGCTTTTCGGCCGGAATCCCGGATGAGAGAGATGTCGCGGTGGAGATGGACAGAGGCTTCGGCGTGGATGGAGATCCAATCGGCGCCTGCCTCGAGAAACCAGGGGACAACCTCGTTCGGGTTGTGGACCATGAGGTGGACATCCAGCGGCAGCGATGTCTTCTTTTTGAGCGAACTAACGAGCTGCGGCCCGAAAGTCAGATTAGGGACATAATGGGCATCCATGATGTCGACATGGACAAGGTCGGCGCCGGCCTCTTCGACGGTTTTAACGGCTTCGGCGATCTTAGCGAAGTCGGCCGAGAGAATCGAGGGAGCAATCAGGATCATGTTATTTGCTGACCTCCAGCGAGATCTGATTCCGCTTCAGGAGCGGAAACCCGCGGATCGGCGACTGACGGAGAATTATGCCGGGCCCGAGTCCTTCGTATAAAGTGACGTGGTCGATGCTGACCTTGAATTCCATGGCGCTGAGCCTCTGGGTTACCGCGTCGGAATTCTTTTCGATCAGGTCGGGCATGATGTACTTCTCTTCCCATGCGCCCTGGCTGACCAGAAAATTGACGGGCGAATTCCGGCCGACGACCTCCCCGGCAGGGGGCTGTTGGGAAATGATCCGTCCAGCGGCGTATTGGGGGGTGTGAATCTGGGAGATCCGGCCCCTTCGTAAGCCCGCTTCTCGTAACGCTTGGCTGGCCGATTCCAGGCTTCTGCCTTCGTACTTGAGAATGGGGACTTTTTCACTACCCGCGCTCAGGATAACCTTGACCGTTCGATTGACCTTGATACGGGAGCCCGCCGACGGCGCCTGAAAGATGACCGTCTCTTTCCCATAGTTATCGTCGTACTGACGGCCCTGGACAATCAGGCCCGTTTTCTTTCCGGCCAATTCGGCCTTGGCCGCGTCGAGGTTTTTTCCGCGAAGGTCGGGAATCGTCACCAACTCGCTTCTGAGGATCATCCGGGAGGACAGGTCGGCGGCTAAGAAAAAAAGGACGAGATAGAAGAGGATATAGAGCGCAATATCATAAATCTTCTTGTCGGACATGAAAATTCATTCCCGCAAGTTCCGAAATATCTATACCATAGATTCATAACCAAGTAAACAGGGAAATGGTTCCATCTCCCCCTTATATCGTTCAGGATGAGGCGGCGGAGATCGATGATTTCGATTGTCTAGGGCGAGGCTTTCCTCTATAATGACTCTGCCCAGAAATTTTTCCTTTGATCAAGGAGCAGACTTCCTTAAAGAAGGTGGGGCGACGATGTTGAAATACTCGGATTTTCGAAGTGACACCGTGACCAAACCCACGGACAAAATGCGGCGGGCGATGGCCGAAGCCGAAGTCGGGGATGACGTCCTGGGCGACGATCCAACCGTCCAGAGGCTGGAAGCTCTGGCCGCCGAAAAAATGGGGAAAGAAGCCGGGCTTTATGTCCCATCGGGAACGATGGGCAATTCGATCGCCGTCAAAGCCTGGACGCGCGAGTTGGAAGAAGTCATTGTCGAAGCCCGGGCTCATATCTATAACATGGAATCGACCCATATGACGTTTATTTCGCGGGTCACGCCCCGGCCCCTGACATCCCGGCGGGGAGCCATGGATCCCGACGACATCGAACGAAACATCCGGAAGCCCAATGTCCATCTTCCGCGGACCTCCCTGATCTGTGTCGAGAATACGCATAACAACTGGAGCGGGGCCGTGTTGCCGCATGAGAATCTCCAGGCCGTCCGGGCGATCGCCGACCGGCATGGCTTGAAAGTTCATATGGACGGCGCGAGAATTTTCAACGCCAGCACGGCGTCCGGAATTTCCGTAAAGGATTATGCCCGGCTGGCCGACTCGGTCATGTTCTGCCTGTCCAAAGGCCTCTCGGCGCCCGTCGGCTCGATGCTTGTCGGCTCTCAAGACTTCATCGATTATGGCCGGCGGATCCGCAAAGCTCTCGGCGGCGGTATGCGCCAGGTCGGCGTCCTAGCTGCGGCTGGGATCGTGGCTTTGACGGAGATGGTTGATCGCTTAAAAGAGGACCATCAAAGGGCTAAACGGCTGGCCGCCGGCGTGGCCGGGCTGCCCGGAGTGGACTTAGAGGCCCCCTCGATCGAGACCAACATCATCATTTTCAACTTCACACACCCGCGGCTTTCGGTCGCCGAATTCCTCGCCGAACTCAAGGACCGGGGGATCCTGGCTTTGGCTTTGACGGGAGGCATTCGCCTCGTCACGCACAAAGACGTTGATGATCAGGATGTCGACCGGGCTATAGCGGCCTTTCGCGAGATCTTAGCCAACTAGGCTCTGAGGCGCTCGGCCAGCAGGACGGCGATATCCTTGACCTTAATCCCGGGCCGATCTTTATCCTTGAGCGCGTCCCGGAGCATGGTCGAGCAAAAAGGGCAGGCCGTAGCGACGGTCTCGGCCCCGGATTCAAGAATCTCTTCGGTCCGCAGGTGATTGATCCTTTTCCCGAGTTTTTCTTCCGTCCACATCAGGCCCCCGCCGGCACCGCAGCAAAAGCTATGTTCACGGCTGTTCTTGAGCTCCAAGAATTCCGCCGCGCCGGTCCGGGATAAGATATCGCGAGGGGCTTCCAGGATCCCGTTGTGCCGGCCTAGGTAGCAGGGATCATGGTAGGTGAGCCGTCCGTCCACCGCCGCTAGGGCAGGCAGCCGCCCTGTCCGGATAAGGCCTTGGAGCAATTCCGTATGATGGACAACTTCGATTTTTTCGAGATAAGCTTTGTCCTCCGGACTGAGGGAAGGCACGAGGCCGAGGAGCGTCGGATATTCGTTTTTGAATGTGTTGTAGCCGTGGGGGCACGTTGTCAGAATTTTACGGACTTTATATTGGGCGAAGAGCGCCAGGTTCTCAGCCGCGATGGTCTGGAAAAGATATTCATGGCCGAGCCGCCGGGCAGAGTCGCCGCAGCATTTTTCCTCCGTCCCTAGGATGGCGAAGTCAACGGCCGCTGCCGTCAGCAGCTCGACGATGGCCCGCGTGGTTTTCTTGCCCTCCTCATCAAAGGATCCCGCGCATCCCACCCAAAAGAGGTATTCGGCCCCGGGATGGTCGCGGACGAGTCTGACCGGAAGCCCTTCCCGCCAATCGGCCCTCTTGGAAAATCCGATACCCCAGGGATTGCTGTTGGTTTCCATATTGCGGAAAAACGCGCTGAGTTCGGCCGGGAATTTGCTTTCCATGAGAACCTGACTCTGCCGCATGCCTACGATTTTACGGATATGCTCAATCTCCGCGGGGCAGGCGTGCATGCAAGCGCCGCACGTCGTGCAGGTCCAGATTTCGCCCTCGCCGTGGATAGCGGGAACGAGGCCGGGCAGCTCTTCCCGTTTCTTTCGAATCACCTTCCGTCCATCATTAAGGAGGTGCCGTTCCATGTTGAACAGGATCATTTTCGGCGACAGAGGCTTTTCGCTGGCGAAAGCGGGACAGACATCCTGGCACCGCCCGCACTCCATACAGGCGAATGCGTCCAGGTGGTCTTTCCAGGTGTAGTCCAAGGTTTTCTCGATGCCGAACACCTCTGATTTCTCCAGGTCCAGGGGGCTCATAGCCCGGCCCGACTCAGGAGAACGGACGAGCATGTTGAAGGAGGCCGTGAACATATGAAGATATTTGGAATGCGGGACATAGGCGATAAAGCCAAAGACAAAAAGAATGTGCAACCACCAGGAGATCCTGAAATGGACGGCGATGCCCGTGGCCGAGAAGCCGGCTCCGCTCAAAGACTGCGCCATTCGGCTGCCCAAAAAGGACCAGCGGCTCGTCTCGGGATGAAGGGCGATGGCGAAGGCTTCAAAATAGAGGTAACTCAGAGTGATCAGGATGATCGCCGCATAGATGATCGCCGAGTCGCCTCGGGTCGTAGCGTAGGCCTTGGGCCGGACGAAGAAGCGCCTGACCGCGAAAAAGAGAATCCCGATGATGACCAGCACGGCAAAGACGTCCACGAGCAGAGAAAAGAGGAGCCCCAAGCGGGTTTTGCCGAAAAGATAAAAATCGGGGAACAACCCCTCAAGCGTATGATTGACGGTCATGGTGTCAAACGTCAGCGCGCCGTAAAATAAAAAGACATGCATAAAACCGGTCAAAACGCGCTCGTTCTTCAGAGTGCATCGCTGGAACAAGATTTTCCCGACGGCGTGGACCAGCCTGCCGAGGAAACGGTCGAACCTGGCCTCGGGCCGTGCGGCGCGCACGATCCTGAAACGATAGTACAAAGGGGCCAAAAAGGCGGCCATGGTTCCGCCGATGACCAGAACAAAAATGATTTTTTCCGCCGCTCCGAGCATGTCCTCTCCTTTGTTTGGAATGGGGAACAAAGAGTTGCGGAATTATTTATACTATAAAATTCGGCTTTTTAAAATTCATAATTCAGCCCGACTCGAAAGACACGCGGCGACTGGATCTCAGTCGCGTAGCGCCGTGGAAATTCCGGCCCGGTCCATTCATTCTCCTCCGTGGCCAGGTTCCTGTTAAAGATGTTGAAAGCGTCGACCAGGATCCTCAAACGGCCGATTTTCAAGCGAATGATTTTCTCCAGCCGGACATCCACCGTCATGTTGTATTCATAGCGGGCCACGCCCCGGGCATGGGCTAGGATATAGAACGGCCCCTGATTCTGGCCCGTCACGATGATCTTGCGGGCAAACGGCTGTCCGTCATAGTATTTTATGAGGGCGCCGAGGCGCGTCCCGAACAACGCCTTGAAACTCCAGCCGATCCTGGCCGTGTAGGCTCTGTCAAAGCGAAGACGGCCGCGGGCGTTGATCGAGGCATTGGGATTGTCATAAAGCGAGCCGATGACGCCGTCGTCGTTCTCCCATTCCGTATTGCCCGGACTGGTCGTTCCCACGGCCTCCATCGCGGTCAGAGACAGGAAAAAGACCCCGCTTTCGCCGGCCTTCTTGACCAGGCTCAGGTCCAGGCCTTTGTACCTCGAAACCCGGGACGCGCCGTACGGGTTGGCATTGGTCAGCAGATAAAAATCGCGGCCCAAAGTTTCTGCCGATTGATTATAAACAGTGAAAATCAGGTCGTCATGGGAATTGGGGATTCGGTCGTCGCCTTCGTCGTAGAATTGGACGGGCTCATAGTCCGAAAAAGTCACGCCGGTATTGACCGTCTCGATGAGGTTCCGCGTTTCTCTGTAAAACCCAGCCAGAGAAAAGAACCAGCGCGCTCCAAAATCGTGGGTCCAGGAAACGACAAGCTCGTCGGTGTAGGGCTGTCGGATTTCGGGATCGATAGCGGCGAATAAAGGCCCTTCCCGCCGCACCAGATCGCCTTTTTCCGAAGTTTGGTAGGTGGCGTCCTCATTGGCGTCAAGCCAGCGATAGACAAGCCCGCCCGGCGCATCGGGATTTCCAAAGGCCAAGTAATTCAGCGGCAGGTCAAAGTGGTAGCGGGCTGCTGAAATTCTGAAAAGAGAGGTTCTCCGTCGGGAAAGAGGCAGGCTCAAACAAAACCGCGGAGAGAGGTCGAGCCAACGGATTTCGTGCCGGGGGTTCCGGCCGCGGCTCCAGCCGAGATTGATCCCGGCCGAGAGAGCGAACAAGTTGGGCAGGGTGATCGTCTCCTGGAAAAAGATCCGGGCTTGGAGGCTGGATTCCCGATGGTCAAACGGGCCATCGTAGAGCACGACCTCCTGAGGCTGGCCGTTAAAAAGATGAAGATGCATATTCTCCAGAATTTCCTGACGCGAGGAAGCGGAGCGGAATTGGACTTGGAGGCCGTATTGGAGTAGGTGCTCGGACCAAAGAAAATTCTTGAATAAAGATTTTGCATCCAAAAAAAGGGAGAAAGACCGGCGGCCGTCCTGGCCGGCAAAGGCGGCCGAGCCCGACGGAATATTTCGGAAAAGTTCCAGCCTATACGGACCTTGAGCGCCCGTTTGAAAATCCGTCCGGAGGTCGGACAGGCCAGCGCCCAAGCCCGCCCGGTAAGCATGCTGGAGGCCAGGCTTGGATTCTAGAATAACCTGGAGGATTTGATGCGTGTTTATTTGCCGGGATGTCGAAACAAAAGGAACGGCCCGGCCTGCACCGAGAGAGGCATGGGATACCTGTTGTCCGGTCCAGAAGAGCTTCAAAGTGTGCTTGGGCAGAAGAAGGCAGAGATTCATAAGCCCCGAATAGAGAAGGGAAGGGTCCTCTCGTTCGTAGTCCGCCAGATTTCTGGAAACATCCAGAGAAGTCAACGAGGCAAAAAAGAGCAACCTTCGATCGACCAAGGGCCCGGAGAGGTGGAAATTAAGATCCGTGAGCTGTCGGAAGGTATGGCTTTCCAGGAGCCCCTCGTCCTGCAGGGAAGCGGTGATATTGGACGAGGTCATATTTTTTCCGATATAAAAAGCGGATATGCCACCGTGAAAATCAGGGGTGGCTTCTTTCGGGACGATGGAAAATTGGCCGCCCGGGGAAAAGCCTTGCGGAGCATGCGCGGCATTGCTCATCTCGACGCCGCTGAGGCCGAAAAAATCGGGAGTGAACAAAGGCTGGCCGGTCCAATACGGGTCTGTGACATTCATCCCGTTCAATAAATAAACGTTCTGGGTCCAAGAACTTCCTCCCCGGGCGCTGAAAAGGGCCGGAAGAGTTTCCCAGAGACCGCCGACATCGATCCGGTTCACGGTCGCTGACCGATCTTGGTTTTCGATGAGCGACCATACGGAATTTCCGGAGGGAAGGCTTTCGATTTGAGCCGAGGAAATAAAGGTTTGGGTCGGAAAAGGGGAGAAGTCGATCACGGAAATTTTCGGACCCGGACTATTCTCCAAGTCCGGGGCGGGCAGCTGGACCCTGATGAAAAGGTCAGCTCCGGGCTCCACGGCGAGATAATCTTTCGCTTCCGAATCAAGGTTCGAGGTCTCGACGCGAAGAGTATAGCGGCCGGCCGGGAGGCCGGCAAAATTGAACCGACCTTTCTCGTCACTGACCGCGGCTGGAATATTGCCCGGCTTCTGCCCGAGGAGCTTGATCACGGCCCTTTCGACGGGGCTTTCGTTCTGATCGACGATTCTCCCTCGCAGGGATCCGGTCCCGTCGCCGTTCGCAAAAGCCCGGCCGAAAAGCAAAACCGGGATGACGAGGCCGACGGCAGCGACACGCTTCAAAGCGATGCTAGACAGTGGATTTCTTCTCCTTGGATTTTAGCGCCCTATTTTCTTACCATTTGCTCAGGCTGTCAAGACGCCAATCCCCGACCCGAGCTCTTAGAAAATACAATTTGAAAAAAGATTCGAGCTTGGCTATTGTATTTTTGAGTTTTTTCGGAAGGCGTTTGGAGTTTGGCGGTCGAGGAGAGAGGGTCATGAGCATGAAGAAAGACATCGCCGTAATCGGAGCGGGATCGGGCGGGTATGTGGCGGCGCTCCGGGGCGCCCAGCTGCGAAAAAGTGTTGTCCTGTTCGAAGAGGACCGCGTCGGCGGGACCTGTATCAATTACGGCTGCATCCCGACCAAGTATCTCCTCCATCAAACGAAGTTGTTTAAGGAGCTGAAGGCGAGCCAGAAATGGGACGGACCGGTCGACCAAATCTCCTGCAACTGGTCCAAAGTCCAGACCGGCAAGCTCAAGGCCGTCGACCGGCTTGTCCGGGGCATCGAGTTTCTGCTTCAAAAAAACGGAGTCGAGTTTGTCCCGGGCAGGGCCGTGCTCCAGGATGAACGGCATATTCTGGCCCAAACCGCGGCGGGTGAAAAAGTTTTTGAAGTTGATCGGGTCATCTTGGCCACGGGCAGCCGTTCGGCCGATCTCCCGTTTCTTCGAGCCGACGGCCAAGCCGTCGTGACGAGCCGGGAGTCGCTAGACTTTTCCGATATCCCGAAGAAGCTCGTCGTTATCGGCGCCGGAGCGATCGGCCTTGAGATGGGCACGATCTTCAGCCGGCTGGGAACGGATGTGACAATCCTAGAGATCATGCCGACGGTCCTTCCCGGCTGCGACAAAGAAATGGGGGCTCGCCTGGAGCGCGTCTTGAAAATCCAGGGCCTGAAAATATTCACCCAAATGAGGATCGAACAGGTTCTGCAGGGCGAGGGCAAAGTCGTCTTGAAAGGAACATGCCTCAGAAACGGGACGCCTTTCGAATTCGACGGACAACGGGTTTTGCTCGCGACCGGACGCAAGCCGAATTCCCAAGGCCTTCAGCTTGGTTCCCCGTCTATCAAGCTTGACCCGTCAGGGTGGGTCGAAATCAACCCGAAGTTGGAAACCAATCTTCCGGGCGTCTATGCGATCGGTGATCTCACCGGCGGAAAATTGTTGGCTCACAAAGCCTCTCATGAAGGTTTGATCGCCGCAGAAAATGCGGCCGGCGGGAACCTCGTTATGGATGACCGTGCGCTTCCCATGGCGGTCTTCACAGAGCCTGAGTTTGCTTCGGTCGGGTTGAGCGAGGAGGAAGCTCGTCAGCGAGTCGGCCAAGTCCGGGTCGGCACGTTTTCCTTCCAAGCTAGCGGCCGTGCCCTAACGATGGAAAGCCCCGAAGGTCAGGTCAAGATCATCGCCGGCAAGGATGACGAGATCTTGGGGGCTCATATCCTCGGCCCTTCGGCCAGCGACCTGATCGCGGAGCTTGTCTTAGCCATGACGAGGAACCTGAAGCTCAGGGACGTGGCCTCAACGATCCATATCCATCCGACCTTGTCGGAATCCGTGATGGAAGCGGCCATGAAAGCTCACGGCCTGGCTATCCATGTCCTCAACGAGTGATCCGTCTCATAGGTTTCTGACTCCGGCATTTCACAGAGCCGGGGCATTTCCAAGGGGGAGCCAAGCGGTGGAGGACGCCCCACGCTAGGAGGATCAAAAAAAGGCTCGCCCGAACGAAAGGGCGGTCTGTTTAAATTCGCGTGGCAAAACGAAAACGGGGACTTTTCGAGACGCCGAAATTTTACTTTAGGTAGCCTAATCCCCTCATCATTTCCTCGGCCTTTTTATCGATCTTGATCTCTTCTTTGCCTTTCAAGACATCCCGGGCGAAAGCTTCCAACCTTTGTTTAAGCCCTTGGACCTCGGCCGGCGACACCATGCTCCGGCTGTAAAGGTCCTGACGTTCTTTCGGATCCCGGCTCCAATCAAAGAGTTCGTAACGGCTGTCTTGAGGGGTGAGAATCAAGTGCCAGGGATAATGGAGGAGCCCGAATTTGTCCCCTTCCAAAGCCTCGGGCCGATAGGTCTCTTCGAAGATTTCCAGGGGTTGTCCTTTTTTCAGACGCAGGAGGTCCCTGCCCCTGAAATAGGAGAACGGCTTGAGGCCCATAAGGCGGGTGATGGTCGGCCCGACGTCCAGCATTGAGACGAACTCATCCCTTTCGACCGCCGGCTGCCGGAGCGAAGGGGAATAAAGGAAGAGCGGCACCTGCAGATAAGGCTTGTAGAGAAAATGAATATGCCCGACATGGGGGAATCCGGCCTTTGCCGGAAACTCAAAAAGACCTTCGCCGTGATCGCCGACAGCCAGAATAGCCGTCTTAGAAAAAAGGCCGAGATCCCGCAGCTTATCCCAGAGCTTGCCTATCTCCCGGTCCATATACTCAACTTCTTTTTGGTAGAGAGCGCGGACGTCCGCGTCCGGAATATTCAGTTTCCCCCGGAAGGTGATCTTGAGACGCCTCGGGCCGGCTCGATTGATGATCTCGATGTATCCGTTTTTTTTGAAAAAGAAAACGTTGTCTTCTCTCCGAATCTCCCAGCCCCGATATTGATCGACGAGCAGATCGGTAGCATTCGGAGGCGGGTCGAACTCTAAGCGGTCAAGGCGGGCTTGGTAGATATCGGGATTGGTCAGATATTTATTTATGGCCTCCAGCCGGACTTCGTTCCGGCCGGGCTTGAGATCGATGTCAACGACGTAAGCTAGATACTTGCTCAAGCAGTACTGGCCGACGAGTTTCTCGTTGAAAAAGATGTTCAGGTCATTTGGGGTGTCGGGCGGCGCGTAGGGATCATGGGGGTCCGAATAGTGGATCCACAGAAAAAACTTTTGGTCTTTGTGCGCTTCCAGCCAGGGAAAGACCCTGGCGTTCACTTCCTCCGCCGCCAAATACCATCGACGCTCGGGAAAATCATCGATGTATGTATCGAAGCCCTGGGCCAGCCCGAACTGGGATTTCAACACGCCCAGGGAGACGAAGGCGGCAGTCAGGAATCCGCTCTTTTTAAAAAGGTTGACGAACGAAGGACTCTCGCGCTTGATCCGGATGATCTGGCCGTTGTTGTAGTTCTTGATGAGAAAGGGCGGCTCCGAAAAAAACATAGAGGCATGGGAGGGCAGGGTGATGGGAATAAGGCTGAAAGCGTTCTTGAACAGCATCCCTTGCCGCGCCAGTATATCGAGGTTTGGCGTGAGGGAGTTTTGGGTCGAATAGGCGCTGACGTGGTCCGCCCGCAGGGTATCCAGGGTGATGAGGAGGAAATTCTGGGGCGATTCCTGCCGTCGGCATCCGATGGCCAAACACATGACCAAAGAAAGGGGGAAAACGACGGCTAACCCCGGTCGTTTGAAGAATCTATGAACTTTCATCAGCTTTTTGTCCTCGGCTCATCAGGAATCCATGCGGCTCTCGGGGAGGTTGGGCTATTCCTGCGGAGGGGTATTATGGAAAAATATGAAAAAAATGTCAAAGAAACCGCTCTCCGGAGAGGGTGTTTGCAAATTTCATTAACTTTTAATAAAATCAATCCCTTTCATTAAGTGCCCTATGCTAGAATTATTCTTCGTTTTTCTCATTTTCGGGCTTTTGGGTGCTGTCCTCTTGTCCATGAACGCCTTACTCGGTCCCAAACGGACGAATCCGAACAAAGAAAAGCCCTTCGAATGCGGCAGCCCTCTCCTTCAAAATGACATCATGCCCTTTTCGGTCAAATTCTATCTGGTGGCTTTTCTCTTCCTGTTGTTCGATATTGAAGTTGTCTTTTTCTTTCCCTGGGCTCTCATCTTCAAGCCGATGAAAGAAAGCGCGCTCCTGATCATGCTGGCCTATGTCTTTGTCCTCATCGTGGGGTTCGTCTATGCTTGGAAAAAGGGCGCTTTCGAGTGGGATTGAACAGGATGACCGGCAGCTTTATTTATACCAAATTTAATTATTTGCTCGGCTGGGCGCGAAAGTTCTCTCTCTTCCATTATCCCTACGTCACGGCCTGCTGCGGCATGGAATATATGTCGACGGCCTGCGCCCACTTCGATATCGACAGGTTCGGTGCCGGTTGGACAAGATTCTCCCCCCGCCAATCCGATCTTCTTCTCGTGGTCGGGACAATTTGCCAAAAGCAGGCACCCGTCCTGAAAACCGTTTACGACCAGATGACCGAGCCCAAGTGGGTCATCGCCTTTGGGGCGTGTGCTGTGAGCGGCGGCATCTACGATAACTATGCCGTTGTCCAGGGTGTCGACCAAATCATCCCCGTGGACGTCTATGTGCCGGGCTGCCCGCCGCGGCCCGAGACCGTGCTTGACGGGCTTCTCAAGCTGCAGGAAAAAATCCAGAAACAAGAGCATGATTGGCGATGGAAGAAACGAAACTCTTAGACGAACTCGGCAAGACGTTTCCCGATAAGATCCTGGAGACATCCTCGTTTTTAGGGGACACGGCGGTTGTGATCGTTTGGGATGCGCTCCTGGATATTGTCAATTTTTTAAGAAAGAAACCGTACGAATTCAACATGCTTCTTGACCTGACCTGCGTGGATTATCAAGGCCGATCTCCGCGGTTCGAAATGGTCTATCACGTGTTTGCCTTGGCCGCTCGGAAGCGCCTGCGGATTAAGTTGGCCGTCCCTGACGACCAGCCAGTCGTGGATTCACTGACACCGGTCTGGAAGAACGCGAACTGGCTGGAACGCGAGGTCTATGACATGTTCGGGATCCGTTTCGAAGGCCATCCGGACCTTCGCCGCCTGTTCATGTATGACGGGTTTGAAGGCCATCCTTTGCGCAAGGATTATCCCCTGCGGAAGCGGCAGCCTTTGATTCCCCTAAGGAAATAGGATGCCGACACGACTCCAGCGCGAAGCGAAGCCGGACAGCCTCTTGGTGAACATGGGGCCGTCTCATCCGGCCATGCACGGCGCCGTCCGGATCATGCTCGAGCTGGAGGGCGAGCGCATCCTCAATTCTGAGCTGGAGGTCGGCTACCTGCACCGAGGCTTTGAAAAGCTCTGCGAAAACCGGACCTTCTTCAACCTCCTCATCTACACCGACCGATTGAATTATGTTTCCCCGCTGATCAATAACCTGGGCTACGTTATGACTGTGGAAAAGATGCTCGGATTGGAGGTGCCCGAGCGGGCTCAGTATATTCGCGTCCTCATGAGTGAGCTATCCCGCATCTCAGACCATCTGACTTGCCTGGCCGCCATGGCCATGGAGTGCGGGGCGTTCACGGTCTTTTTGTACAAGATGAAAGCCCGTGAGTTTATTTGGGATGTCATCGAAGCCACGACTGGAGCCCGGATGACGACCTCGTACATCCGCATCGGAGGCGTCCGGGCGGACCTCGATCCTGACTATCGGCCGGCCGTCCAAAAGGCGATCCTGGAAACGCGGAAAGTGCTCAAAGATGTTCACGGCCTTCTGGACAAGAATAAGATTTTCTTGAACAGGACTCGGGAGATCGGCCTCATGACTCCGGAAAATGCCCTAAACTGGGGCTGGACGGGGCCGGCTCTGCGGTCTACGGGCATCGCCTATGATGTCCGCAGGGCGTTTCCCTATCTCGTCTATGACCGGTTGAAATTCGACATCCCGACGGGGGTCCGGGGAGATAATTACGACCGCTATATGGTCAGGATGAAAGAGATGGAACAAAGCCTGGCCATCGTCGAACAGTGCCTGGAACGGCTTCAAAAATCTTCCCGACCGATCATGGCCGGAGGGATCGAGCCCGCCGACGCCATCCATGCCGGTCGAAGCCAGAAGCCCAAAGAAAAAATCCGTCTCTCTCCTAACCTGGAGGGCGCAGAGAAAGACATAACTAAGGATATCCTGGCCGCCGACGGTCGTTACGTGGTCCCTCCCAAAGAGGATACCTATACAACGATCGAAGGCTTGATCAGCCATTTTAAATTCTTCATGACAGGCCAAGGCATCCGACCTCCAAAGGGCGAGGCCTATTTTTCTGTTGAGGGCGGCAACGGCGAGCTCGGCTACTATATCGTCTCGGACGGGAGCGATAAACCCTACCGGCTCCACCTGCGGGCGCCGTGTCTGCATCTCCTGGCCGCCTTGGAAGAGTTGATCAAGGGACGCTATGTGGCCGACGTTATACCAACCTTCGGCAGTATGAATATTATTTTAGGAGAGCTGGACAGATGAGCGCCGGCCTTTCTCCCGAATTAAAGAAAAAAATCGGGCACATAGTCGCCCGCTACCCGAAAAAAGAAGCAGCCATCTTGCCGGTGCTGCACCTTATCCAGAGGGAAAAAGGCGCGATTGCCAAGGAAGAAGAGCTGTGGATTGCCGGCCTCCTTGAGATCAAGCCGATCAAGGTCCGGGAGGTCGTGACCTTCTACACCATGTTCCATCAGAGGCCGGTCGGCCGATATCATATCCAGGTCTGTTCCAACCTGACCTGTTCCCTGATGGGCGGTGAAAAGGTGGTCGACCACCTCCAGAAGAGGCTGGGCATCAAAATCGGCGAGACGACGGCGGATCAACGATTCACCCTGTCCGAAGTGGAATGCCTGGGCGCCTGCGAGCAAGCGCCCTGCATGATGATCAACTTTGATTATTACGGCAAGCTCGATCCGGAAAAGATTGATTCCTTGCTCGAGGGCTTGGACTAGAGACATGGCTGAGAAGATTTTGACGAAGCATTTTGACCTGGCCAATCTTTATGAAATCGAGACCTACCTCGAACAAGGAGGCTACCGGGCTGTGACAAAGGCGCTCAAGCAGATGACGCCGGCCGGAATCATGGACGAAGTCAAGAAGGCCAGCCTCCGGGGAAGGGGAGGGGCGGGTTTTCCGGCGGGATTGAAATGGAGTTTTGTCCCTCAGACGAGCGATAAGCCCAAATACCTCTGCGTTAATGCCGATGAGGGAGAGCCCGGGACATTCAAAGATCGATACATCCTCACTCATAATCCTCATCTGCTTATCGAGGGCACGATCATCGCCTCCTTCAGCGTCGGCATTCATTCCGCTTATGTCTATATCCGAGGCGAGTATGAGACCGTCGCCCAGCGCTTGGAGCACGCCGTTGTCGAAGCTGCCGAGAAAGGCTATTTGGGAAAGAATATTCTCGGTAGCGGCTTTGATCTCGATATCTTCGTCCACCGCGGCGCGGGCGCCTATATCTGCGGTGAAGAAACGGCCCTCCTGGAATCGCTTGAAGGAAGGCGAGCCTATCCCAGGCTCAAGCCGCCCTTCCCGGCTTCGGTCGGGCTCTTTCAATGTCCCACCGTCATCAATAACGTCGAGACCCTCGCCAACATCCCGGCCATCATCGAAAAGGGGGCTTCATGGTTCTTGGACAAGGGCCTGCCCAGGGACGGCGGAACCAGGATTTTCGGAGTGAGCGGACCGGTCGTTCGCCCCGGCATCTACGAGCTCCCGGTCGGCACCAGCCTGAGAGAAATCATCGAAATCCATGCCGGCGGCCTGAAGCCCGGGAAAAAATTAAAAGCGGTCATCCCCGGCGGAATGTCGGCGCCGATCTTGAAGCCCGATGAAATCGACATCAAAATGGATTTCGACTCTCTGGCAGGAATCGGGTCTATGCTGGGATCGGCCGCGATCATCGTCATCGACGAGGATACACCGATCCTGGATGTCCTCGAAAAAGTGGCGAAATTCTATGCCCATGAGTCCTGCGGCCAGTGTACGCCGTGCCGTATCGGAACGTCCTGGATTTACAAAATCGTCAAACGGATGAGCTCCGGCCAAGGCGAGAAAGGGGATGCCGAGGAGCTTGTCCGACTGGCCTCAAACATCAAAGGAAAAACCCTGTGCCCGATGGGAGATGCGGCGTCCATGCCGGTCCTGTCCCTGGCCCAGAAATTCAAGAACGATCTGGAGTCCTGCCTGAAGGAAGGTTGAGGATGGTGGAAGGCGCGTTGATAAAGATTGTCATTGATGATCGGCCGGTCGAAGTCCGGCCGGGGACGACGATCCTGAGAGCTGCCCAACAGGCTGGCCTTTCTATCCCCCATTTCTGTTTTCACCCTGCTTTTGCCCCGGCAGGAAGCTGCCGGATCTGCCTGGTCGAAATTGAAGGGCTGCCCAAGCTGGAGCTCGCCTGCGCTACGATGGTTCGGGACGGCATGAAAATATCGACGCAAAGCCCTCGGGTTCGGGAAGCCAGACGAGGAGTGCTCGAATTCTTATTGGCGGACCATCCGTTGGATTGTCCCATCTGCGACAAAGCCGGCGAATGCAAGCTCCAGGATTATTACCAAGAATACGGCCTGTTCGAAAGCGCCTTCAGAGAAGCCAAGGAAAAAAGAGCGAAAATCATCCCCATTGGCAAGAGACTGATTCTCGACCGAGAACGCTGTGTCCTCTGCACGCGCTGTGTCCGCTTCCTTTCGGAAGTCACGAAGACCCAGGAATTAGGAGTCTTCCAGCGCGGAATCCATTCGGAAATATCGACCTATGAAGAACTCCCGGTCAAAAACAACTACTCCGGAAATCTCGTGGACCTGTGCCCAGTCGGGGCTATTACAGATAAGGAATTCCGCTTCAAAACACGGACCTGGTTTTTGGTCCAGAAGGAAACGATTTGCCCCCTGTGCAGCCTCGGCTGCAACATCTATGTGGATTATCACCCGGGCTTCACTCGAGTTCCCGGAACGGCCAAGCTCTACAGGGTCAGGCCCCGAGAAAATCCGGATGTCAACGGAAGCTGGATCTGCGATTACGGCCGTTATGGCTATCAGGCCTTGGCGAAAGACCGAGCAGAAAAGGTCCTCTGGAAAAAGGAAGGCCGGGACACGATCATGAGCTGGGAGAAGATCCTCATCTTGCTTGCGGAAAAGCTGCGGACGCGACATCTCGCAAAAAATATATCGGGCATCGCCGTCATCGCCAACGCTTGGCTGACGAACGAAGAGCTCTTTCTTTTTAAGAAAATCTTCAAGGACGACCTGGGTTTAACAAAGATATTTTTTGCCGATCCCAAGCCAGGACCGGAAGACGGCTTCCTTCTCCAAGCGGAGCGCTCGCCGAACGTCCGGGGAACCAAAGAAATCGGGCTGCAGATGAGCCCGGCCCGCCTGGAGGCTTTATCCCAGAACACGGATATTCTGATCATCTTCGGGACCTTCCTGTCCGACCTGGACACCCCGGCGAGCCTAAAAAGCGCCCTGGGCAAGATTGGGACAAAGGTGCTGATCGCATCTCAAGTGAACGGCCTCGAAGACGACATCGATTTTATCCTGCCCGCCGCCGGAATGTTGGAAAAGAGCGGCTCGCTGACCAATAAAAACGGAAAGATCCAATTTTTTTCTGCCGTCCGTCCGTCTTGCGGCGACAGCCGGCCGGAATGGTCGATTTTGGTTGACTTGGCCAAGGAATTGAGGATCAACTCCGGATACTACAGCCTGATGACTCAGCCGGACGTGATCTTCAAGGCCATCGGAAAGGAAATCGCCTTTTTTAGATAACGAGTCACTATGGATATCGTGATCATCCTCATCAAGGTTGTCCTGGCGCTCGTCTGGTTTCTCGTCTTGACGCTCTACCTGACCTGGCTCGAGCGAAAAGAAAGCGCCGTCATCCAAGATCGAGTCGGAGCCAACCGAGCTTCGATCTTCGGCATCCGGATCATCGGCCTTTTCCAGCCGTTTGCCGACGCCATCAAGATGATCTTCAAGGAGGATTTTGTTCCCGCCTTTTCCAGAAAATTTCTTCATACGTTAGCTCCATTTCTCTCCTTTTTCTTCGTGGCGATTTGTATCTCTGCCATGCCCTTCGGCGATGATATCCGGGTCGGAAGTCGGACGATCAGTCTCCAGATCTTCGACGCCAACGTCGGCTTGTTGTTCGTCCTGGCCATGCTTTCGCTCGGGATTTACGGCATCATCCTCAGCGGTTGGGCATCCAACAACAGGTATTCTCTTCTCGGCGGTATCCGTGGAGCCGCCCAGCTCATCTCCTATGAAGTCGCCTTGGGATTATCGCTCGTCGGCTTGATCATGGTCTATCCCAGCTTGAAGCTCTCCGAGATCGTTCAGTCCCAAGGCGGCCTGCTGTTCGGCGTCCTGCCGAAATGGGGAGTCTTCCTTCAACCGCTGGGTTTTGTCATCTTCCTGTTTGCCGCCTTGGCCGAGACGAAACGGGTTCCCTTCGATCTCCCCGAGGGAGAATCGGAGATTATCGGGTTCTTCACGGAATACGGCGGGCTAAAATGGGGCTTGTTCATGATGACGGACTTCATGGAGATTATCATCGTCTCGACCCTGCTGGCGACCCTGTTTTTCGGCGGCTGGCAGGTCCCCTGGCTGGGCGCCGACGGCTTTCATTTCCCCTGGGGCGGCTCGTGGCTGCTGGCCCGCTGGCTGGTCATCGCCCTCCAAGTCCTGGCTTTCAACGTCAAAGTGTTTTTTTTCTGCTGGCTTCAGATTCTCATCCGATGGACGTACCCCCGATTGCGCTACGACCAGCTTATGGACATGGGCTGGAAACTGCTCGTCCCGCTCAGTCTGGTCAATATCGTCGCGACCGGCCTGCTTTTGATGCTGATTAAATAAGATGATCAAAGCGCTTGGCTATTTTTGGGAGCTGATCAGGGGGAGCCTGATCACAGCCCGCCACTTTATCGTCAACATGGTTTTCCATACTTTGAAACTCTTCGGCTTCAAAACTAAGCGCCGAGGGGCGGTGACAATCCAATATCCCGAGCAAAAAAAAGCCCTTGCCTCCAGGCATCGCAGCCTCCAGCGCCTTCTCAAAAGGCAGGACCTGAAACCAAGGTGTGTTTCCTGCATGCTGTGCGTGACGGTCTGTCCCTCGGAATGCATTTATGTGGAAGCCGATGAAGACCCCGACCCGGACATCCAGAAAACTCCATCGACCTTCGTCATCGACCTCAGCCGCTGCTGCTTTTGCGGCTTCTGTGTCGAAGCCTGCCCCGAAGATGCCATTCGGATGGACACGGGAAAAATCGATTTGGCCGAGGTTTCGCGTCAGGACCTCATCTACGACCTCAACAAACTTTTGAAATGACCGTCGAAAAATTCGAGCTGGGAGATTTCCAAGTCGATGGCCTTTGTGACGGATTTTTCTCGTTGGATGGAGGCGCTATGTTCGGCGTTGTCCCCAAGGTCCTATGGGAAAGAAAGGCCCCGGCCGATGAGAAAAATCGGATCCGACTGGCTCTGAGGTCTGTCCTGATCCGGACGGGCCGGGCTCTGGTCCTCGTCGAGACCGGGCTGGGGACGAAAACGTCCAAGAAATTTCAGGATATCTACGAGATTTCTCATGATCCGGGTCTCCTGCCTTCGCTTCAAAAATTAGGGTTCAGGGCTGAAGACATCGATTATGTCATCAACACCCATCTCCATTTCGACCATTGCGGAGGCAATACGGTCGAACAAGAAAAGGGCGTGATCGTTCCGGCCTTCCCGAAGGCTCGGTACGTCATCCAAGAAGGGGAGTGGTACGATGCTCGGCATCCGAACGTGCGGGACCAAGCGAGCTATCTCGGCGAAAACTTCATGCCTCTTGAGAAAAGCGGACAACTCCTGCTTGTCCGAGGCCATGCGGAAATCACGGCCGGGGTGGAGGTGATTCTGACGCCGGGCCACACGGCCTCCCACCAGAGTGTGAAAATCACGTCCCGCGGAAATGTTTTATTCTACTTGGGCGACCTCGTCCCGAGCTCTGCCCACATCGGCCTTCCCTATGTCATGAGCTATGACCTTTATCCTTTGGAAACGCTGAAGACAAAAAAGAAAATCTATGATCAGGCGCTGGCGGAGGATTGGACTTTGGCTTTTGTCCATGACCCGATCCATTCTTTCGGGAAGATCGTTCCCGTCGGCGCCAAGGTCGAATTTCGACCCCTGGACCGTAATTGACTTTGAGGGTCAATGGACTATAATACAAGTTCTTTTTATTTCAAGGAGGTCTCATAAATGAAGGAAATTACCGTTGAGGAGTTGTTGGCGAAAGCCGAACAACCGTCCAAAGATGCCATGCGTCTTCATGCTTATTACAAAGGGAAAATCGGCGTTACGCTCAAGTGCCGGATCCGCGATTTTAATGATTTTGCCATTTGGTACACACCGGGCGTCGCAGCCGTCTGCAAGGAAATCCACCAGGACAGAGAAAAGGCTTACGAATACACCAACAAGTGGAATTTCGTGGCCGTCATCTCGGATGGCTCAAGGGTTCTCGGCCTGGGGGACATCGGGCCGGAAGCGGGACTTCCCGTCATGGAAGGCAAGGGTCTGCTTTATAAATATCTTGGGGGGGTCGATGCTTTCCCGCTCTGCTTGAATGAAAAGGATCCCGATAAATTCATCGCCATTGTCAAAGCCCTCCAGCCCACCTTCGGCGGCGTGAACCTCGAAGACATCTCCCATCCCAAATGTTTCCATATCCTGGACACACTGCGCAAGGAATGTGAGATCCCCGTCTGGCATGACGACCAACAGGGAACCGCCTGTGTGACGGTCGCCGGCCTGATCAACGCCCTTAAGATCGTCGGCAAGAAAATCGGCGATGTCAAGGTGACGATGGTCGGGGCCGGCGCTTCCGGCGTCGCCATCGCCCGGCTGATGATGGTTGCCGGCGTGACTCCGGGAAACATGCTTAATGTCGATTCCAAAGGCATCCTCCATAGAGACCGGAGCGACCGGGATATCCTCCAAACCAAATACAAAGAGAAATGGGATCTCTGCCTTAAGACCAACGAGAAGCAGGTCAAGGGCGACATCCCGGATGCCATCAAGGGAGCGGATGTGCTCGTTTCAGCATCAAAACCCGGACCCGGTACCATCAGGAAACAATGGATCAAGACCATGGCCAATAACGCCATCGTGTTTGCCTGCGCCAATCCCGTCCCAGAAATCTGGCCCTGGGAGGCTAAGGAAGCCGGAGCCAAGATCGTCGCCACGGGACGGTCCGATTTTCCCAACCAAGTCAATAACTCTCTCGGTTTTCCCGGTATCTTCCGGGGAGCGCTGGACGTTCGGGCAACGACCATCACCGACGAAATGTGCATCGCCGCTTCGAATGAACTGGCCAAGGTCGCCCAAGACCGCGGCATCAGCGAAGACTACATCATCCCGACCATGGATGAATGGGAGGTTTTCCCGAGAGAAGCCGTGGCCGTTGGCAGCAAAGGCATCGAGCAGGGGGTAGCCAGGAAAAAGCTCCCGGCCGCTGAAAGATTCAAAATAGCCGAGACGATCATAAAAGAAGCGCGCGACCAGGTTCAGATGCTGATGAGAGAGAAATTCATCATCGATCCGGACAAATAGGAAAGAACCAGCTCGGATCATGGTCTTTAAAGATTGACTTTTTTTTATTCCTGTGTTAATTATTTTCAATTCATGGGCACAGCCCGACTTCAGCAATATGAACGAGGGTCAAGGTCAATAAAACGGACATGATAGAGACTTTTGAAAGGAGGTTCATATCATGAAGGGTCTTACAAAAAACCTTGTCTTGGTCTTGGCGATCGCCCTGGTTCTCGCTGCCTGCAAGCAGCCGACCCAGCAGATCACCGATGCTCAGGCCGTGATCGACGAAATCACTAAAGCGGGCGCCGACAAATATGCCGTCGATGAGTTCAAGAAACTGAGCGACGACATGAAAGCAGCTCAGGACGAGATCGCTGTCCAAGACAAAAAATTCTTCAAGAAATTCGGGACAGCCAAGGAAATGTTGGCCAAGGTGAAGACCGATGCAGAAGCCCTGAAAGCGGCCCTGCCGGGCAAGATTGAGGCGGCCAAGACCGCCGCGATCGCCGTCCAGAACGAAGCCAAGACGGCCATCGATGAAGCCAAAGCACTTCTCGAAAAAGCCCCTAAGGGCAAGGGGACCAAAAAAGATATCGAAGCGCTTCAGGCTGACCTAGCTGGCGCGGAAACAGCCTTTGCCGAGATCCAGACGGCCCTTGACGCCCAGGACTATCTCGGCGCCGCAGACAAGGCCAAATCCATTAAGGAAAAGGCCGTGGCTGTGGCCGATCAGGTCAAAGCCGCCATCGAAAAAACAAAAAAATAAGAAGGCGCGCCTAGATTTTATTGTTGGCAGATCGTCGTTTTGAAGAAACGGACGAGACGGGCTAGAGTTTTACTTTTTAGCGTTATTCTTTTTTCTTTCGCCTGTAAAACACCGCCGGCCCCTCCGGAGGTCGCCGAAGCTGAGTCTTTAGAACAGGCACTCTGGAGGGCCGGAGCTTCTGTTTTTGCCGAAGACGACTATAACCTTTATAAGGAAGCTCTAAAAACAGCGAAAACAGGGCTGGCCCGAGAAAAAGCTAAATTCGGCTGGTTCAGGGATTATACGGCCGTTCAATCGGAATTTCGAGACCTCCTGAAAAAAGGGTCCGATATTCTCCACGCGATTCAAGACAAGAAAACCGCAACATCGAGAGCCTTGGCGAACGAAGCTCTATCCCTGAAAGACCGCATCGAACGGCTTAAAAACATGACTCTCTACTTCAACGAGAGCGGAGCCGTCAGAAAAAACCTGTCCCAGGCTGAGATCAAACTGGCCCAGGCGGACCTCTTTCTTGGCAAAGAGCAGTTTGAATCCGTCAACGACATCCTCCAGGACTGCCGTCTTTATGTCAAACAAGCTGAGGAAGCGATTGCGGTGCTTCTCGTTCGCTATCTGGATCAAGGGCAACTGGACAAATGGAAGAAATGGGCCGATGAGACGATTGCCGAATCGAAAAAAAGGGCCGCCGTAGCCATCATCGTCAATAAGCTTGAACGCAAGTTGATCCTCTATAAAAAAGGCGATGTCCTGGCCCGCTATGACATCGGGCTGGGAAGATACGGTCTTTCCGATAAGCTCTATTCCGGAGATGAAGCCACGCCCGAGGGGCGATATCAGGTCATCAAGAAGATCCCCAGCAGTCCTTTCTATAAAGCCCTGTTGATCAACTATCCGAATGACGAGGATAAGAAAGCCTTTGTCCTGGCCAAGAAAAACGGCCGGGTTCCGTCAGAGGTCGGGATCGGCGGTGCCATTGAGATCCATGGCGGAGGCAAGGACAGCTTGACCAAGGGATGCGTTGGCCTGGAAGACGGGGATATGGACAACGTCTACCGCTGGGCCGAAGTGGGCACGCCGGTAACGATCGTCGGCGCTCTTTCGATAGAAAAATCCATTTTGGCCGAGATTAAAGCTTTTGAAAAAAGATGAATAGGAAAAAGGTTTTGTCGAGGATTTTGATAGGGTTGGCCGGCCTGTGGCTCTGTCTGGAGCTGGCCGGGTACACGATCGCTCTTGTCCAGCATGCCAGAAAAATTCCCGCCGAGCTTGAAAAATTCGTTTCCGAGAAAAATCTCCGGGAATTGCAGGCGAAAAATCGGCAGCTGGCAGGCCGGATCAAATCCTTGTCGCCCCGGGGCGTTTTGATCCTCATAGATACGGCGGAAAACAAGCTTTTTCTCAGGGAGGGAACGAAGGTTTTTCGTGAAGCCGTCGTATCCTGCGGTTCGGGGGAAGTTCTCGAAGAGCCGGGAGGAACGCGCAAATGGATTTTCGATACACCCCGGGGCGAGTATTCGGTCCAGTCCAAGCTCGTCGACCCGACCTGGATCAAGCCGGACTGGGCCTTCATCGAAGAAGGGGAAAAGGTCCCGAAGAGTTTCAACGACCGGATCGATGAGGACTCCTTAGGCGACTTCGCCCTGGGTTTTGGCGACGGCTATTTCATCCACGGAACTCTTTATACTCGGCTTCTGGGCCGAAATGTTACGCACGGATGCATCCGGGTCGGAGATACCGACCTGAAAGCGATTTTCCAGAAAGCCGGCTTAGGAACGAGGATTTACATCTATTGATCATGCTGAAAAAAGCAGCTGGCGGGATAGCCCTTTTTCTGTGGATTGTGGGGATACCGCTGGCGGCCGCGGATGAAAAAACGAAAGCCGCTGAAATGAACCAATTACTAGAAGCCGAGGCGGCCTTGGCCAAGCTTCCCGCTTCGTATTTTATCGTGGATCTCGGTGAAAAGACCGTTTTCTTGAAGGCGAGGGGCATCGTTTTGAAAAAATGGGAATTGCGAAGAACTAAGTTCTGGGGAAAAGCCGTTTCCATAAGAGCCCTGCAACTCTTGAGAAAAAGCGCTTGGTTCCCGCCAAAGAGGAAGAATATCGTGCCGGGAAAAGACGAACAGGGAAATATAGACTTGGGCATTTTGGAAGTCAAGGATATGCCTTCTGTTTATAGCCTGAAGTTTGCCGGCCGAATTAAGATCTCGGTTCGGCCAAGATCAAGGAAGTTTTTTCTTTTTTTTCAAAAGGTGGGCAGCGCTTTTCGACGATATACATACCTGCCTTTGAAAACGGTCTGGCTTGCTCTGAAAAAGAAAAGCTTCAGCGAAATCGAGCTCGTTATGGCGGGTGATAAAGATTCGAAAGCTTTGTTCTGGGCTTTTATGGAAGGTCAGAATTGTATAATTTATCAGCCTAGCAAGTAGTTGTTTTTCATCGTAAATAATACATAATAAAATAAATATAAGTATAACTTTATTTTTAAATAATACTTGACAATTTCATACTCATATTTTATATTAATAATCTACTAAATAAGGAGGAAATTTAAATGGCAAAAACTATAGGAATCGACCTCGGAACAACCAATTCGGTTGTCGCCGTCATGGAAGGAGATAATCCTGTCGTCATCGCCAATGAAGAGGGAGGCAGGACGACCCCTTCCGTCGTCGCTTTTACCCAGAAGGGCGAACGCTTGGTCGGCCAGGTGGCGAAAAGACAGCGCGTAACGAACCCGGAAAACACGGTTTATTCCATTAAACGGTTCATGGGACGCCGGTATAGCGAGGTTCCCAGCGAGATCAAGCAAGTCCCGTTTAAGGTCACCGAAGCTTCTAACGGCGATGTCCGCGTCGAGGTCTTCGGAAAAAAGTATTCTCCCCCTGAGATTTCGGCTTTAATCCTTCAGAAGTTGAAAAAAGCAGCCGAGGATTATCTGGGCGAAAAAGTCGAAAAAGCAGTGATCACGGTTCCCGCCTATTTCAATGACAGCCAGAGGAAGGCGACCAAGGATGCCGGGACGATCGCCGGTCTTGAGGTCGTCCGGATTATCAACGAGCCGACGGCCGCCGCCCTGGCCTATGGGATGGACAAGAAGAAGGACCAGACGATTGCCGTCTATGACTTTGGCGGAGGGACGTTCGATATTTCAATTCTCGAAGTCGGCGAGGGCGTCGTCGAGGTCAAATCGACGAACGGGGATACCCATTTGGGAGGAGACGATATCGACCAGCGGGTCCAAGACTGGATTGTCGGTGAGTTCAAGAAGGATTCGGGCATCGACCTGACCAAGGATAAGATGGCTCTGCAACGTCTCAAAGAGGCGGCCGAGAAGGCCAAGATCGAGCTGTCGACGACCATGGAGACCGAGATCAACCTACCCTTTATCACGGCCGATGCCTCGGGACCCAAGCACCTTTTGATGAAAATAACTCGGGCTAAACTGGAACAGCTCGTCGAGGACATCGTTCAGAGGTCGGTGGCACCCTGTCGGCAAGCGCTCTCCGACGCCAATTTGAAGGCGGAGGATATTCATGAGGTGGTTCTCGTCGGCGGCCAGACGCGGATGCCGAGAATCCAGGAGCTCGTCCGTGAGCTGTTCGGTAAAGAGCCTCACAAGGGTGTCAACCCTGACGAAGTCGTGGCGGTGGGCGCCGGCATCCAGGGCGCCGTACTGGCAGGAGATGTCAAAGATGTCCTCCTCCTCGACGTAACACCCCTAACCCTGGGCATCGAAACACTGGGCGGCGTGTTCACGAAGATGATCGCCCGGAACACGACAATCCCGACAAAAAAAGCTGAAATCTTTTCCACGGCCTCGGATAGCCAGCCCAGCGTTGAAATTCACATCCTCCAGGGTGAGCGCGAGATGGCGTCCTACAACCGCACCCTCGGCCGGTTCCATCTTGACGGACTTCCGCCGGCCCCCCGCGGCGTGCCCAAAATCGAGGTCACCTTCGATATCGACGCCAACGGCATTCTGCACGTCTCGGCCAAGGATTTGGGGACGGGCAAACAGCAGGCGATCACGATCACCGGTCACAGCGGCCTGGACGACAAAGAGATCGACCGAATGGTGAAGGACGCAGAAGCCCACTCCGCCGAAGACAAGAAAAGACGGGAAGTCATCGATGCCAGGAATCAGGCCGACCAGCTCGTCTACAGCTTGGAAAAATTGCTCCGCGAGAACAAAGACCGCATTCCCGATAAAGAGGCCGACCTCATCCGGGTCGAGATTGAAAACACGAAGAAAGCCGTTGACAGCGAAAACTTGGACCGGATCAAGAAAGCCGTCGAGTCCCTTTCACGCGCGTCCCATAAAATGGCCGAGATGATGTACCAGCAGGCCGGCCAGCAGCAAGGCCCCCAGGAGAGCGCCGGCCCATCTCCTTCGCAAAGCGAGCCCGGCGCGGACTCGAAAAGCGCGGACGACGGCGAGGTGATTGACGCTGAAGTCGTCGATGAAGACAAGAAAAATTGAGGCTTTATTTCCTGCCTCTTCCTCGGTATGATTAAGGATAATGGAGAGAGATTACTATCGGATTCTGGGCGTCGACCGCAAGGCCAGCCCCGTTGAAATCAAAAAGGCCTACCGCAAGCTAGCCCGAAAATATCATCCGGACCTCAATCCCGGCGATAAATCGGCGGAGGCCAAGTTCAAGGAGATCCAGGAAGCATACTCCGTCCTCAGCGATCCGAAAAAGAAGAACCAGTACGACCAGTTCGGCTTTGCCGGGGATGTCCCCCCGGGCGGCCCCCAACAGGGGCCGGGAGCCTCCGGTTTCGAAGGATTCAACTTCTCGGATTTCGGGACATCCTCCTTCCGTGATTTTTTTGAGAACATCTTTGGCGGCGGCGGGGCCTCTCCGCAAGCCCGGGTCCGGGCCGAACGCGGCGAGGACCTGGTCTACACGATGAAAATAGGCTTTGAAGACGCGATCCGCGGCCTCCAGACCAAGATCCGGCTGACGAGGATGGTGAATTGTCCGAGCTGCCAGGGGGTCGGATCCACGTCCGGAGGAAAACAAAAGGCTTGCCCTTCTTGCGGCGGGAGCGGCCGGTCTTTTATCCAGCGAGGCTATATGAAATTTTCTTCGGCCTGCCCTGCCTGCGGAGGCAGCGGGGTTGTGCCCGGAGCGGACTGCTCGAACTGCCGAGGGGAAGGTCTCGTCCAAAAATCAGAATTGATCAATGTCCGGATTCCCGGAGGCGTCGATGCTGGCTCAAAGGTCAGGATCCCTGGAAAAGGAAATGCCGGAAAGAACGGCGGCCCACCGGGAGACCTGTATATCATGATCGAAGTCATGCCCCACGACCTGTTCAAGCGAGAAGGATCGAATATCTTCGTCAAAGTCCCGGTCACCGTGCCCGAGGCCACCTTGGGAGCGAAGATCGAGGTGCCGACTCTCGAAGGGACATCGATGATCAAAATCCCTCCGGGAACGAAATCCGGACAGAAGTTCCGGCTGCGCGACAAGGGAGTCTCGCTGCCGGGGCGAAAGGTCCGGGGTGATGAATTCGTCGAAGTGACGATCGTCCCCCCGCCGTTCTCCGACCAGAAGGTCCGCGAGTTGATGAAAGAGCTGGAAAAAGTTGCGGGCGGAAACCCCAGGACCAATATGGGAGTCCATTGAGATGCGCAGAAAAAAAGCAGCCCCCGAGGCGAAAAGTTATTTTCATATTAGCAGCGTTTCCAAACGCTATAACATCCATCCCCAGACGCTGCGGCTGTACGAGCGCGAAGGCCTTCTCCGGCCTTCGCGGAGCGAGGGAAACACGCGCCTGTATTCCGACGAGGACCTCAGACAGCTCGAGCTGATCTTGAACCTGATCCGGGATCTAGGCGTCAATTTAGCCGGCGTGGAAGTCGTCCTGAACATGCGGAACAAAATGCAGCAGATGGAGGCCGGCGTGAACGAGTTTCTCGAATACATCAAGCAGGAATTCTATTCGGGCCGGGAGGAGGAGTTCGAGCACAGGCGGCACAGCCTGGTGCCCATCGCTCAGCGGAAGATCGTCAAGGTGGAAAAAAAAGACGGCTAGATCATGGAATATCAGGATTACCTTGAATCCAGGAATCTGCGTCTCTACCTCGAGCAGATCTCCAAATTTCCCAGCTATTCGGAGCGAGAGGAAAAACAACTCGGTGAACTCATTCACAGAGGAGACAAGGAAGCCCTAGAAAAGCTCATCCAGGCCAACCTGCGCTTCGTCGTGTCTTATGTCAAGAAGTACCAGGGAATGGGTCTCAGCCTGCTCGACCTGATCAACGAAGGCAACCTGGGCTTGATCGAAGCCGCCAAGCGTTTCGACCCCAACCGCAACGTCAAGTTTATTTCCTACGCCGTCTGGTGGATCCGGCAGTCGATCATCCATGCCCTCACCCAATCGTCTCGGATCTATCATATCCCGCAAAAGCTGTCGGACCAGATTTTACAGAAGAAAAGGAAAACCGCCCAGCTCAAGGCCGAGCTGGGCAAAGACCCGACGCGAGAAGAGGTCGCCAAGAGCATGGGGATTTCAGTCGAGGACGTCGAAGACTTAGAAATGCTCGAAGAGCGGGAGGTCTCCCTGAGCGACCGGTTCAACGAGGACGATATGGAAATGGAGGAAAAGATCAGCGATGAGATCAACCCGTCCGTCGAATATCAGATCATTAAAAATTCTATAGAACACGAGCTGCGAGAAATGCTGGGCGAATTGGATGAGAAAGAGGCTCTTGTGTTAAAATTAAGATTCGGACTGGATGACGACCAGCCCCAGACGCTGCAGGAGATCGGCGGCCAGCTCCACCTGACCCGGGAGAGGATTCGCCAGATCGAGCAGAAGGCGATGAGAAAGCTGTCTCGTTCGCATAAGCTTCAGCAGCTCAGAGGATATTTGAACTGATGGCCAAAGAAGAGTGTCCCGTCTGCCGCGGCACGGGCTGGGTCTTGGAAGAATCACAAGGCGCGGCGGCCGTCGCTAAGAGGTGTTCCTGTCTCCTGGAAAGGCAAGGCCAGCTCCTCCTGGACAAGGCCCTTATCCCGCAGCGGTACCAAAACTGTTCCCTCGAAAATTTTGAAGTCCACAACGATTCCCACCGTCACGCCCTGAAGATTTCCCGGAAATTCGTGGAAAATTATCCGGCTCAGGACATCGGGCTTCTCTTCATCGGTCCCTGCGGAGTCGGCAAGACCCACCTGGCGGTGGCTATCATCCGTGAACTCATCCAGAAAAAAAGCGCGGCCTGTTCATTCTATGATTTCCGCGAGCTGATCCGGGAAATCCAGAGCACCTACACGCCGGATTCGGCTGTCTCTGAGTCGGATGTCCTGGCGCCCGTTTTCGAGAACGAAGTCTTGGTCCTGGACGAGCTGGGGGCCAAGCGGTCTTCGGCCTGGGTGGAAGAGACGATCTTCTACATCATCAATCATCGCTACAACCATAAAAAATTGACCATCTTCACCTCGAATTACCTGGATAGCGGAGACGAAGAGGACACCCGGCAGTCGTTCTTTAAAAAAAGCGATTTCCTTAAAAAAGGAGACGATACGCTCGTCGACCGGATTGGGATCAGGCTGAGGTCCAGGGTTTATGAGATGTGCAAGGTGGTCGAGATCTGGGGGGAAGACTATCGGAAAATGGCCAAGCAGGCCGGCTACCGGTTCTGACTTAATCGATCGGCCAAGCTGTCGCGGTTTTGCGAGATCTCATAGGGAATATGACGGCCGAACTGGCCCAGAAATTTCTTAATATCCTTGAGCTCCTCCTGCCATTCGCTCGGTTGGACATCGAATAATTTCTCGAGCTTGCCCCTCGGAATATTCAGGCCTTGGAGGTTGAGATCCTTCACCTCCGGCACGTAGCCCAGGGGCGTTTCTCTAGCCGCGGCCCGGCTGTCGATGCGGTCCAAGATCCACTTGATAACCCGCATGTTATCGCCGAAGCCCGGCCAGATAAATTTGCCATTTTCGTCCACTCGAAACCAGTTGACCGCATAGATTTTCGGTGGCCGAGTGAGAAGCCGCCCGACGTTGATCCAGTGCCGGAAGTAATCGCCCATGTTGTAGCCGCAGAAGGGAAGCATAGCGAACGGATCTCTGCGCAGGACGCCGACCTTGCCGGCCGCCGCCGCCGTCGTCTCCGACCCGGTCCGGGCGCCCATGAAAACTCCGTGCGGCCAATCGAAGGCTTCCGTGACGAGCGGGATGAGATGCGAGCGCCGGCCACCCAGAAGGATAGCGGAAATCGGGACACCCTGCGGATTATCGAACTGGTTTGACAGAGTAGGGCAGTTGTAGAGGGACACGGTAAACCGCGAATTCGGGTGAGCCGCTTTGGAGCCGGATGCGCCGTCCCAGGGTTTGCCCTGCCAATCCACAAGATTCTTGGGGGGGCCTTCCATCCCTTCCCACCAAGGCTCATTGGTATCCTGGTCCAAAGCCACGTTCGTAAAAATCGTCGGGTAAAAATTGGACTCTTTCAGGGTTCGGATCATATTCGGGTTGGTCTTCAGGGAGGTCCCCGGAGCGACCCCAAAGAATCCGGATTCGGGGTTGATGGCATAAAGCCGCCCGTCCGGACCGATGTTCATCCAGGCGATATCGTCGCCAATCGTATAAACCTTGTATTCGGGAAGAGCGGATTCCATCATGGCCAGGTTGGTCTTGCCGCAGGCGGAAGGCATGGCCGCCGTTATGTAGGTCACTCGGCCCTTGATGTCTTCGATCCCGATGATCACCATATGCTCGGCCAGCCAGCCTTGCCTCAGCCCGAGGCAGGAGGCGATTCTGAGCGAAAAGCATTTCTTGCCCAGCAGGGCGTTTCCACCGTAGCCCGAACCCACGCTCCAGACCAGGTCTTCATCGGGGAAATGCATGATGTACCGTTTGTTCGGGTCAAAATCGCCGACAGAATGAAAGCCTTTGACGAAACTCTCACCACTCCCGATTTTGTCCAGGATCCGCTTCCCCATCCGGGTCATGATCCGCATGCTGACGGCGACATAGGAAACATCCGTCAGTTGGACGCAGGCTTTGGCATAGGGCGAGTCTGGATGGCCCATCATGTAGGGCAGGACGTACATCGTCTTGCCCCGCATACAGCCCTTGGAAAGCTTCGTCATCAACGCCTTGGCGTCCTTTGGCGACATCCAGTTGTTGTTCGGGCCGGCCGTATCGCGGTCCTTGTGGCAGACAAAGGTCAGGTGTTCCGTGCGGGCGACATCGGTCGGATGGCTCCTGTGCAAATAGGATTTAGGCCAAATCTTCTGGTTTAACTCACGGAAAATGCTGTATTCGCCGATATTTTCTTCCTTCATCCCCATTTCAATGAGGCGGCGGGCTTCCCCCTCGGTTCCATCGCACCAGTAGATTCTTTTAGGCTGGGTCAATCGCGCCTGTTCTTCCACCCAACGTTCAAGCGGTGTCGTCATTGTCTTTCCTTAAACCTGCTCGCTTCGGGACAAATCTTTTTGTGAGGAGCTAACACACATAGCATAGCGATCATTATTTGTCAAAAGAAACGGGGTGGTCGACCGTGCTCCTGGAATTCTGTCGAAGGTTTTATTAAGATAGGGGAGTCTCCTTCGATGAGAAAACCCCAGTATTGGATTTATGCGATGCTCCTGGCGGCGTCCGCTGGATGGATATCATCCGCCTGCCGCCCCGAAAATGATCAGGCGCGAATTCTCGAACTCATCGATCGGATGGGGAGCCTTGTCGAAAACAAGGATACGAGCAGCCTGCTGAGCGTTCTCGACGATGATTATAAAGATTTTCAAAACCGTGGTCAGAAGGAAACAGAGGCGATGGTCAGAGACTATTTTCGGGAATACCGAGGAATCGTCCTCCATATCCTTTGGACGCGCATCGAGGAGATCAAGGGGGCGGAGGCCTCGGTCCAGACCGAGGTCGTTCTGTCCTCGGGCGCGGCGGAGGTCTTCCGCAAGCTTTTTAGAGCGTTCGGCGATTTCTATCGTTTGAATTTTAAATTGCGTCAAGCGGGCAAGGAATGGCGGATATTCTATGCCCAATGGAAGAACATCGGACTTAACGATCTTTCCCCGGAATCGCTGTCGCGGCTGAAGAAGATTTTTCCCGGGATCTGAGAGTCTTATCCGATCCGCTGCGTCCTTGAAATTAAATAGAAATCGTGTTAAATTATACTCGCTTTGCTCCTCGGTAGCTCAATTGGCAGAGCGGTTGGCTGTAAAATTTTTTTGCAGCTTCCACGAGAAATCGTGGATGAAAAATCGGGTGAACTCAGGGAAGCC
>Ga0153915_10000264_pt1 | contig 47711 bp, 41 predicted proteins | sample Opewatmetagenome_2_FD_107003 | JGI IMG/M metagenome (GOLD analysis project Ga0153915, IMG submission 107003) | Freshwater wetland microbial communities from Ohio, USA - Open water 3 Core 3 Depth 3 metaG | ecosystem: Environmental > Aquatic > Freshwater > Wetlands | place: USA: Ohio, Lake Erie...
GGAAAGAGCCATCAATCCCTGTTTGATTGACCAACAATCCAAAGAATGCTCGGGTTCGGCTCACTGTTAATGCCTTGTCTTTAACTCCTTTGTTGAACTTTGCAAAATAAAAAAGCTGCACCGTTCGGTGCAGCTTTTTTATATAGATTATCAGTTGATATTATTTCAGCAGAGCAGCTACAGAAGCATCCAACACATATTTGGAGAACTCAACGTCTTTTAAGGCTTTATTGGCATAAGCCTTGTCTGCCTTTATGGCGGCACTTAAACCAGTGATTACCATGTCTTTGTTGTTGGTTCTTGCACCCACGAGAGCTTTGATGTAATTGGTCTCAGCTGTTGGTTTGGCAATACCATCCAATGTGGTTTTAGCTTTGCTGTAATCTTTTGCCAGCAACTGTGCCAGAGCGGCGTTGTTGCTCTTCAGGTCGCCAAAAGCGGTGACAGCTTTGGCGTATTCTCCCTGTCTCAGATAGAGGATACCCTGAGCTTCTTTCAGCCCTTCCGAACCGGCGGCACCTCCGAGGTATGAGTTGACAGTAGCATCATCAGCACCGGTAGCCAGAGCCGTTAAGGCAAGGTTACTGCTGACTTCGGATGATTTATTCAAAGCATAGGCTTTTTCGAAATCAGCTTTGGCGGCAGTTACATTACCGGCCTTGAAAGCACAGACACCAAGGTTGTTGAAGGCTCTGTAGTCATTCGGGAATAATTCAGTGGCTTTCTTGTAAATGTTTTCTTTTTCAGTGGTGGCTGATACCAGTGATCCTGCATAGAGGAGTTCTTCCAGTGACAAGCCTGAAGGATCGTTCAAAGCCATTGTTTTGAGTTGTTCGTCCGTTTTGCCGATGATGTCAACCGTAATTTTCATTTTCGAGCGCCTCAGTTGAGGAAGAATCTCATCAGCCAGATTTTTGTATACAGCTGACAAGTTCTTGATTTCCTGTTCACGTTTTTCCGGATCCGGATACATGGAAAGGACACGGAGAATCAGTTCTTTGTCCTGAATGCTGGAAGTGCTGACCAGCTGTTGGAAGCCTTCCCAGTCTTCAGCGGTGAAATGAGCATCGATGGCGCCTTCTGCATTGGCGTTTTTCATGGTCTTTTCCAGGAAGTTAACGGTAGCTTTTTCACGTTCACCAGCCAGTTTTTCATTGAGGGAGAGGGAGCCGTCAGGCGAAGCAAAAGAAGCCACCTCGATGGAGGTAATCTGTTTGCTGGAATCAGCACCGCTGGCGGCAATCTTGTCCTTCAGTCCAGTAACGGATTCTGAAGTCAGTTCGCTTTCACGAAGTTTTGCCTGTTGGATCAGGAAAAGGATGCTGGCTTCGTGAGCTTCCTGAATAACTCGCTGAAATTTGTCGGTTGAAGCTGTAGGACTGGCACTTGCTGCGTTAGCCAGTGATTCAGTTGCAATTACACCGTCAGCCACCTTGATGTCCGGGATAGTAATGGCCTTCTTGCCAATGGAAGTCGTGAAACGCAGGTAAAGCTCCGATTTACTCATGGCTGGTACATATTTGTACACAGTATTCATCTTGAACGTGCCACCTTCTTTACCGATAACCTTGTTGTTGGCCTTTACTTTAGAACCTTGAAGTGTCATGGGTGAACCAAGAGTTTCGCCACCTTCGTATTTCAATACCGGTGTAACGGTAACGACGGCTTTTGCAGGGAATGATTTTGCCGGAAACGTGCCATCGATGGTAGCAGCAACCTTACCACCTTGTACAACGAGCACCTCAGGTGTCACGTTGAAAAAATCACTCGTGGGGGCAAACTTACCTGAACAGGAAGTCAGGAACAAGGCACCCGCTAGCATAAGTGACAGAGAAATCTTTTTGTTCATTTTCATATTTATTATGGTTAAGCAGATTCGATAATCGCACAAAAATACAAAATATTTGAAATAAAGAAAACGGAAACTATTTTTTATACAGCCTTGAAAGGCTTTTGTTTAAAAGGTTACCAGCTTAAGGATGCACTGTTTTTTCTGGCTCGTCAGACGGAACAGGTATAAATGATGCTTTTTTGGTTTAAAAGTAAAAGTAGGGGTGGGTGGCATCACTTGAGTTGTCATTATCCGGACACCGGAAAGGTCAAAAATGTCGATCGATGTTTTTTCTGTCCAGTTTGCCGGGAAACTGAGGTATACCAGAGATTCCTGTTCTGCATAAACCAAAACAGGCTCTGACAGATAGGTTGTATCGTCATCAATAATGGTATCGTAAGAATTCGTTATGGTGTCATTAAGTACGATAGGCTCTATCCAGATAGAGGTATATACAGGTTTTTCAAAATGGGAAGAAAAAGGATTCCACTTCAGGTTGCTGCTATAAAAGGCTGTATTGTATGTCGCATTGTTTCGTATGGCCGAATATAGGTAAAAAGTGTCCTCTGTTTCAGTTATGGGATAACTGATTTGATATCCTATATAAAAATCAACGCCAACTGAAATAGGTTTTTCAAATCGGACATAATTTTCTGCATTTGAAAAGCTGGATTTCGATACCTGAATGAAACTACCACTGGAATAATCGGTATAATCAGGATTCAGCACCACTTTAGTCAATACATTGCCGGGTTCTGAACCGCCCTGATATACTCGGATTGTGATGGGTAACAGACTATTGTTGGTGCCTTTGACTGCCATCAGATAGACACCCTGAATCATGGATGAATCGCTTATCGTAAAATGTTCTGCATAGTAACTGGTGCCGTAACTGTTGTGTCCAAGCAGCGAACCTTTGAATGGAGCATTTGCCATAATGGAACCCAGGGTGTCGGAAGGCAGGATGTTGGAAATACGTCGGGCAGGGTTGTCGGCATAGGGATCCATGCCGTCAATCCGGATGACACTGCTTGTTGTATCATTAAGAGGATCCAGCCAGTGTTTGAGCTGTTTGGTTGAATCTGAAAACTGGCTCCAGGCTCGGTTAAAACGGTAAAAATAATCACCTTGATAAACAGTATCGCAACCGCTTGAACCACCGGAATCGCCACAAGTCAGTGCACCGCAGACCCTGAAGTTCTTATCGAACAAGGGAGAACCTGAGGATCCAAGCCAGGTATGACTTGTATCCCATTTGCTTACATGCCAGTGATTACCAGAAGAAATGCCCTCATCGATGCCAATCCAGTCGGCCGTGTTTATGGAGTCTTCTTCAATACAGTATTTTTTCACTTCTCCATATGGATGATGAAGGCAAGTGTAAGGATTTTCCGTCACAGAGGTATCAGTAGACCATCCTGATAAATAGGGACGATAATCGGCTGGTGGCAATTCGCTGAGTTCCAGTAAGGCAAAGTCCACTTCATTGGACAAAGCCCTTGTAACACTGCCTGAAACGGAAAATTCTTCAGATCCCCTGATGCGATTGTCGCAGCGGGGTGATTGGTAATTCAGGAAGGCGACGACACGGCTTCCCAAGGTTTTGTTATTCTTAAGGCAATGGGAGGCGGTCAGCAGATAGGGTCTGCCATCCCCGGCGGTATTGTTCAGCAGTGTTCCGGTACAATAGGTAGAACCATTGATAATCAACAGACAAACACTGCGTGAAGCCTCTTCATAGGTAGAATCGCAGCTTACATCGGGTAAGCAGGGTATATTCAGGCGGTTGAAACGGGTTCCAGCCCTGAAAATACCCAGGTAATCGTGATTGATTTCCGTAATGCGGATAGTACCTTTAAAGGCCGCATTTGCCGGTTCGTGGTATTCAACTGTCAGTTCATCTCCTTCGACTGGTGCTACGCTGAATTCACCCCCCTCAGGTCGGTTCTTATTGGTAAACGCTCCGAGAATACATGAACGATCAGTATTATATAGGAAGACTTCCGCACCATCGGGAAGTAGAAACTCACTGAACAAGACATTAAGGCTGTAGGCTCCCGAAGAACGGATGCCGACTTTCCAGATGTGGGTACCATCTTCCGTAGTAAAAGACACGCCTGAATTTTCAGGTGACAGGTTGGTAAAGAAGGTATGTGCAAACTTCAGACCTCCGATACGGTTGCCTGGAAGTGCATCAATCTCCAGTAATGAATCGGTATTGATGGCCGGCATTTCCACAAAACAATCTACAGCGGACTGAATGGCCGAATGGACTTCCGCATGCTGTTCCAGCGGCATACCGCCGAAGGATATCTGACCTTGGGCGCAAAAGACAAAGCCCGTCAGCAACAGTACTGGCAGTAAACGCATCAGGATTCGTTCAGCAACGGAAACAAGGATGCCTGAAGAGATAGTTGTATCAGTTAGTCGATGAATCCTCATGTTCCCAGTGTTTTTTTTTATTGAAGTATACGTGTACTGGCCAGTATGTAGCCGGTAAACTGACAATCAAAGTGGTCACAAGGACCAACACGACATCCCAGAGTTGAAGCTGGACTGGATATGCTTCGACAATGTAATTGCCTCCGCCGCCCAGTTTCAGGAGACCAAAATGCTGTTGCAACAGGCAGGCCAGTGATCCGATCAGAATGCCCAGAATGGCACCCGAAAAGGCAATCATCCACCCTTCTGTCAAGAAAATACGGCGAATCATCGTGTTATTGGCACCCAATTCGTTCAAGGTGATAGAATCTTTCTTTTTTTCCAGGATCAGCATGGATAGTGATCCGATGACATTAAACAAGGCTATCAGTAAAATAAATGACAAAATCAGGTAAGTCATCCATTTTTCAATACGATTGATGCGGTAAAAATCAGCTTTCTGTTCCATAATGCCTTGGACTGTGAATTTTTCACCTAACGATTGACGGAACTGATTGATGACCTTTCCCGCATTTGTTCCCTCTTTGAGCTTAATTTCAACGGCTGTCACACCGTCGGGATATTCAAACAGCTCTCTGGCAAACGACATAGGTACGATGACGTAATTGTTATCGTATTCAGGTTGATTGATGCCAAATGTCCCGCAAACCAGGATACGGACCGTCTTGAAAGATGAGGCGGGATTGATCAGACTGATGGTGCCTGTTCGTCTTGGAACGTGGATGGTAATGGGATCAATAAAAGAATTGCCGGTACCAAGCACAGAAGCCAACCCGATACCCAGGGTGGCGTACTGAAAATCGTATTCATTCAGTTTGAACTGACCTGCGTACATCAGGCTGTCAATATTGGTCAACTGGTTGAAATTGTCTTCGACTCCTTTAATGACAGCACTTGTCTGAGCATCCTTATAAATCAGCAGAGCGTTTTCTTCCAGGGTTTCGCTGTAAACGGCAACATCTTTGTGCTGCCGGATAGCCTTGAAAGCTTCACTGGTTGTTTTAAATGTTTTACCTTCGACAGGTTTAATCTTGATCTGTGGATCGAAGCTGCTGTACAGACCTCCCAGTAAGTCCTGAAAGCCATTGTAGACGGATAAAGTGCAGACGAGGGCGGCCACAGCCACGGTTACCCCAAAGACAGAAACCATGGATACAATATTAATTGCATTGTGTGTCTTCTTTGAGAAAAGGTATCTTCTGGCTATTAAGAAAGACAGGTTCACCGCGGCGTTATTTTATTCAAAAGAGCATCGATGTTTTCAGCATAATCCAGGGAATCGTCCAGGAAGAAAGACAGCTCGGGCATGCGTCTGAGCTGAAACCGCAGCCTGGCAGCCAGATCGTGCCGGATTGTTCTGGTATTTTCCTGAATATTTTTTAGAATGGCAGCGTTGTTGTCTCCCGGGAAAATGCTCAGGTAAACACGGGCTGTACTCAGATCAGGACTCACACGGACCTGACTAACTGTCACAAGCAATCCGTGCATTGCCCGGGTTTGATTCTGAAAAACATCGCTGAGTTCTTTTTGCATCAGCCGGTTTATTTTTTGTTGTCTTGTTGTATTCATGAGGTCTTATTTTTTTCGGATAAGAGTGAGTCCATCCCTTATGGGAAGCAAGACTTTCTCCAGTCTCGAATCTTTCGCAATGTAGTCGTTAAAATTTGAAATCGCAAAGCTTTGAGTGTCGTTTGATGCAATGGATTGCAGTATTTTACCTCCCCAAAGGGTATTGTCCGCAAGAATGAATCCTCCTGAAGATACTTTCGGGAATACAGCATCAAAGCAGGCTTGATAGTCCCGTTTGTCTACATCCAGAAAAACCAGGTCAAAAGGACCTTCCAAACCAGGGATGATATCCAGTGCTTCACCCAGGTGCAGGTGTATTTTTTTCTCGTACCCCGACTGTTTGAACCAGTGACGGATGAGTTCTTCCAGCTCATCATTGTGCTCAACGGTATGGATTTCAGTATCGGAATCGGTTCCTTCCGCCAGGCAAATAGCCGAATAGCCGGTGAATGTTCCGAGTTCAAGTATTTTTCCGGGACGGATCATCCGGCACAACATGACCAGCAAACGACCTTGAAGATGGCCGGAAACCATCCGCCCGTTCAGGATTTTCGCCTTTGTCTCTCTGTCGAGCTGGCGAAGCAACGCAGGCTCTTCATCCGAGTGGTCCAGTATGTATTGTTCCAGGAAATCATCCATGATATAAAATGGTTATTCTATTCTGCTGCCGGGAAATTGGGCAGCAGGAAATGATCGGCGTTGTTGATGATGGTATCCACGTGGTTGATTTCCAGGAAGGTCGTTCCACCGGCTACACCGAAACTACTGCTTAAGTATATGATCATGTCCTCGCTTTCAAGCCAATTACGTTGCTTGAGCATGCGAAGGGCTGAAACCAGGTAGATGCGGGTGCTTTTCCGGATTTCCTGAAAAATGGGGAAAACGCCATAAGATAACGCCAGCTGACGGACAGTGCGTTCGCGATAACAGATAGCATACACTGGATTCCTGCCTCTGAAGGCAGCAATATACCGGGCTGTTGTTCCTGTATAGGAATCGGTCACTATAGCCTTGGATTTCAGGGCAGAAGAGGCATTCACCGCTTGTTTTGCCAGGAAGGAAGTGACATCAATCGTGCTTTCGTTGAATGGCACGCTGATATCATTGGCGCTTATTTTTGTTTTTTCAGCCTCTTCTGCAATCTTGGCCATCGTTTGAACAGCCTCAACCGGGTATTTTCCATAGGCAGTCTCGCCGCTGAGCATCAACGCGTCGGTGCGGTAGTAAATGGCGTTGGCGACGTCGGTCACTTCGGCTCGTGTAGGCCGTGGGTGTTCAATCATGGAATGCAGCATCTGGGTAGCTACAATAACGGGCTTTTTTGCTTCCACACATTTGCGGATGAGCATACGCTGGATGCCTGGTATCTTTTCTTGAGGCACTTCGATGCCTAGATCTCCTCTGGCAACCATAACACCATAGGCTACTTCCAGAATTTCGTCTATGTTATCAACACCTTCCTGGTTTTCAATTTTGGCAATGATCTTGATGGGACTGAGGTTGTCCTCTAAAATTTCCTGAATGGCAAGCACGTCATGTTTGGTGCGGACGAAGGAATGGGCAATGAAGTCCACCCCGTAATCAATGGCCAGGAGAATGTTTTTTTTGTCTTTTTCGGTCAAAGACGGCAAATTGATGCGTACACCTGGAATATTAACGCTTTTCCGGCTGCCGAGGTGCCCGTCGTTTTGTGCTTCGCAAAGCAGGAATTCAGTTGTTTTGTCAATGACTTTCAGGTCAATTTCGCCATCGTCAATCAACAAATCCGTTCCAGGCATGATGTCATTTATAAGGTTCGGATACGAACAACTGATGCAATCAGGCGTGGTCTCTTTACCCGGATTACCTACGAAACGGATGCGATCGCCCGTCTTGATTTCGATGGAAGCATCATTTTGATTGGCTGTCGTACGGATTTCGGGACCTTTTGTATCCATCAGGATGCCAATTTCCGAAGAAACTGCCCGAACGTTGGAAATGATTTTCCGGAATCCCTCTTCACCCAAATGAGCGGAATTCATGCGGACAACATTCATGCCGGCGTCAAAAAGTGTCTGGATGAATTCGACATCGCAGCGTTTGTCGGAGATGGTAGCCACAATTTTTGTATGTTTTGTCATAGAACGTTTAATGAGTCTGTCTTGATTTTATAAACCCGGATAACAAGGTTTGGTTTAACGAGCTTTTATGGTCAGTATGGCTTCAACTCCCTTCCGGTAAGATTCCATGCCAAAACCAGAAAAAGTAGCTTTACAAGCTGCTTCAATCATAGAAACCTGCCTGAAGAGCTCACGTTTGGTGATGTCGGAAATGTGCACTTCGATGACTGGTGTTTGTACAGCACGGATACAGTCTCCCAGGGCAATGGATGTATGAGTATATCCACCGGCATTCAGCACAATGCCGTCATAATCAAATCCGATTTCCTGTATCTTGTCAATTAATGATCCTTCGTGATTAGACTGATAATACTCAAAGGTTACCTGAGGATAATCAGCCTTCAATGTTTCAAAATACGATTCGAAAGATTGATTGCCATAGATACCTGGTTCCCGCTTTCCGAGCAGGTTTAGATTAGGCCCGTTGATGATGGCAATTTTAATCATGATGATGCCTTTTTTTGTATTTTTGCAAAGACGAAGCGGAAGAAACCCTTAAAACCTTAGTGCTCTGACGAATCTCTGTTAACGAGAGATCCTGCAGGACAGTACAAAGGTAACGGTTTTTTTTCAAAAACTCCGAAGAACGAAGCCGGTGGCAACCATTTGGTTAAAAAAATATACAGCTTACCTGAAACTCGAAAAATCCCTTTCAGGCAATACTGTTTCATCCTATCTGGAAGATTTGCAGAAACTGATGGTTTTCATCGGTGATGAACGGGACTTGACAACAGTGACTGCTTCCGATCTGGAATGTTTTTTTGCCCAGTTAAGGGATATAGGCATCCAGGCCAGATCACAAGCCAGGATATTATCAGGCCTGAAATCGTTTTTCCGTTTTCTGTTGGTGGAGAATGTGCTTGAGTCTGATCCGACCGAACGCATCGATGCACCAAGATTAGGCAGGCATTTACCGGAAGTCTTAAGTCTGAACGAAATTGATGCCATTATTGGCGGTATCGATTGTTCCAAAAAGGAGGGCCAACGCAACAAAGCCATGTTAGAGACACTCTACAGCTGTGGTCTTCGTGTATCAGAACTGGTCAACCTCAAATTTTCACAGTGCTATTTCAACGATGAATACATCCTGGTGGAAGGAAAAGGGTGTAAGCAACGGCTTGTGCCCATTTCACACAGGGCCATCCATGAAATTGACCTGTGGCTGGAAGACCGGTCTGCCTTGAATATTAAAAAAGGGAATGAGGATTATGTCTTCCTGAACCGAAATGGTGTAGTGCTGACACGCTCTATGGTATTCAGGATTGTACAATTTCAGGCAGGTATGGCCGGAATCAGGCGAACCATCAGTCCTCATACCTTCAGGCATTCGTTTGCCACTCATTTGCTTGAAGGCGGAGCTAACCTGCGCGTTATACAGCAGATGCTGGGTCATGAAAGCATTCAAACAACAGAAATCTATACCCATATGGACAAAACGTTTCTCAGGGAGCAGATTTTATCTTTTCATCCCCGAAATCAAAAAACCGGATAAACGATGAGAGTAAAAAACAGCAGAATCATGTCAGGACATTGGCTGGTAAGTTTGTGAAGTAGCTAGCAAAAATCCGGATTTTCACAAATCCGGATTTTTCATTTACATGTTTTGAACCTTGATTCAAACTAACCTTAAAATCACATGTATATACTAGATTCCATGTCAGTCAATTAAAACTGACTCACCAGAAACAGTATGGTACAAAAGTAATCTTTACACTTATTTTTAAGGTGTAATATCTATGCAAATAAGAGGAATATTAGACTATTTGACGGTAAGATAGTTTCAGGGCAAAATTGAATTCCGCGAGCGCATTCCCCGCTGCTTGCGGCGGGGTTAGCGAGCAAAATACAGAAAACAGGAATAATACGAATGGGCATTTCATTTGTTAATAGACTTTTTTACATGATGTAAAGAAAGTCCTTATGTAGAAACAGGTATCGTAAAAATCGTTATAATAAAAGCATTATTTGTTTTATAGGGTCACAATTTTTTTATTAACGGCAACACAACAGTCATTTACATGTTTTGAACCTTGATTCAAACTAACGAAATGGATGAGTTTATAGCATTTCCCTCAGAAAACTAAGAACTAAATTGCTTCAGTTGCTGGCTGTGTTGCTCCTGTGCTGTCGGTCACAGTACCTTCTGTCAGCGTGGAGTCTTCTGTTGCTTTTGGATAGGGAGTCTGACACGCGTATGGTCTGGAAATCTTCTTTTTCGGTGCTGGGAATTTTGCCCGATAGATGGACAGGCCCTTGTCAGCCAACACTTTCTCCAGAAACAGACCGAAAACCGGTAAGGCCGTCCGGCTACCTTCGCCCAGGTTACCTGTGCGGAAATGAATACTGCGGTACTCTCCACCGACCCAGGCCCCTCCGACTAAATTTGGCGTAATACCGACAAACCAGGCATCTGAATGATTGGAGGATGTGCCTGTTTTTCCTCCGATGTCTGTTTTGTACCTGAACAGATCCCAGGTCCATAAATTCTGAGTGGTTGCACCAGGTTCCGTCATACCTGCAAGTAACATTTGGGTCATCAGGAAGGCTGTTTCATAGGGCAACGCCCGTTTTATATCAGGAACATGTTTGTAAATGACATTCCCGTCATTGTCCAGAATTTTAGTTACCAAAACCGGTTCTTGTACCATACCTTCATTAATGACCGTGCAATAGCTGTTGACGAGTTCCAGTAAGGACACATCACATGAACCAAGAGAAACAGAAGGAATTTCATCCAGTTCAGACTTGATACCCATGGCATGAGCTGTACGGATGATGTTTCGGATGCCGGTTTCTTTGGCTACCTGTACCGCGATACTGTTGACGGAACGGGCAAAGGCATATTTCAACGTCATATCTGTGCCACTGAAAAAGCCACTTGCGTTGTCCGGTTTCCAGATGGTGGTGTCCGCGTATTCCTGCAAATCCCATTCGATGGGCTGGTCGATGCGGTAATCGCAAGGCCCCAGTCCTTTATTGAAGGCTTCAGAATAGACAAACAACTTGAAGGTCGAGCCGGGTTGTCTTTTCGAAAGTACTTTGTCGTACTGCCAGAAGTTAAAGTCGATGTCACCCACCCATGCTTTGACATGACCATTCTGTGGCTCCATGGCTAGGAAACTGCAATGCATGAATCGAACCATGTACTCGATGGAATCCAGGGTACTCATCATAATTTCTTTTGAGCCGTCTTTATAGTCAAAAACCTTCACCTTGTGAGGTACATCGAGGTAAAACATGATTGAATCCGGTTGATTTGGAAACTTGTTTTTCAATGCTTTCCATGCCGTTGTTTTTCGGGCAATGCTTTCGATGAAACCGGCAATTTCAATGTGATTCTCATCCTGCCAGGGATTTGTTTTTCCCCAATGGTTGTTGAAACTCTGCTGAACCCGTTTCATTTGTTTGGTGACAGCCTCCTCGGCATATTTTTGCATTCGAGTGTCAAGTGTCGTATAAATTTTCAGCCCGTCCGAGTACAAGTCAAGGTTGTTTTGTTCGCAGAATGATGCCAGATATTCAACCACTGCTTCCCTGAAATAACGGGCCTGGCCGTCTGAGTATTTTTCAACGGTGTAATTCAGACGGATGGGAATCGTTTTCAACGAGTCGCAGGCTTCGGGAGATATCACCTTATGAATCATCAGATTTTCCAGCACCACATTTCTTCGTTTCAGACTGTTGACTGGGTTGATACGTGGATTGTACGTGGTTGTAGCCTTTAAAAGGCCGACCAGCGTAGCGGCTTGTTCGATAGTGAGCCGGTCGGGCGTCGTACTAAAATACGTCTTGCTGGCTGTCTTGATACCGTAGGCGTTACTACCAAAATCGACAGTGTTCAGGTACATGGTCAGGATTTCCTGCTTTGTGTAAAAGATTTCAATCTTGACGGCAGTCACCCATTCCTTGGTTTTCATGATTACAAGTTTAATACCTGGAATCAACCCAAGCAGACCGGTTGAATAATCCGACCGGGTTTTGAACAAGTTCTTGACCAATTGCTGAGAAATGGTACTGGCACCCCTCGATTTTCCCTGAGTCATATCTTTGGCGGCTGCCAGAATAGCCTGAAAATCGATGCCCATATGTTTGTAAAACCGTTCATCTTCGGTGTAGATCAGGGCATCGATCATGACAGGTGCAATTTCATCATAGTCGACCGGAGTTCTGTTTTCTCTGAAATACTTACCGATAAGCTGACCATCCGCACTGTAAATTTCCGTGGCAAACGTTTGCTTAGGGTTGTTGATGCTCATCAGGCCAGGTGACCGGCCGAACAACCAGAACAGATTGATATCAACGATGAACAGATAGACTAAAAAGCAAATGAACAGATCTCCAAGGATTATCAGCACCTTTTTATACCAGGGAGACCGTTTATACCAGGCAATATGTCTGGCTTTGTTTTTTTTCAGGAAAGCGAGGACTTGTTGCAGGTATGGTATACTCCATTGCCAGACTTTTTGACAATATATCCAGGCTTTTTCACGTATTAGTCTTGTAAGAGCGCCTGTTTTACGGAACAACGTTTTTTTTTCAGGTTGAATCATAAAGGATTCATGTATTTGTCATGGGAGAATGAGGTTATCGATCAAAGATCAATCCGCATGATATAATCGGTCATAAGATAACCAGAACCAATATCAAAGTTGCCTTCCGTATGGACGTGCATTCCCATTTTTTTATAGAACGAAACAGCCTTATTGTAACGGTTTACATTAAGTTCCACCGAGCAGGGTTTTCCTCCGGACTGTTCCCTTGCTGTTTCAAAAACGAACTGCAACAACTTTTTTCCGGTACCATCCCCTTGATTATCAGGCAGTATGTATAATTTATGCAAATGAAACAATCCTTCTTCCTCTTTTCCTATGGAAACATATCCAATGGGCTTGTCTTCTCTGCTTGCAATGAAAAACTGATGGTTTTTTTCCTCCATTTGATTCCGGATAGATTCCGCCGAATACATCCAGTCGAACATATAGCTGGCTTGTTCTATACTCAGAATGTCTTTATAGGTGATAAACCACGTCTTGCTGGCCAGTTCACGGATCAGTTCGATATCCTGAATAGTAGCCGGTCTGATAGTAAACATAATGTGGGTAATTGATCTGCAAAAATACACAAATATTCAGCCTGCATGTATCATTTGACGTTAAATGATGTAATATGGTCGTAAAATGCTGGTTACTGATCATTTCAGCAGATCTTGAAATTCCGGATGACGGTTTATATAAGCTGCCACATAGGGGCATGAAGGAATCACTTTCATTCCTGCAGCCCTGGCGTAAAGCAACCCTTCACGTACCATCGCAGCGGCAATGCCCCTTCCTTCCAAGGATTTTGGAACCCCGGTATGATTGAAATTGAGGGTCTCTTCCGTGCGTTTGTAGATTAGTTCACAAATAAGTCCTTCCAGCACGACTTCGAACCGGTTGGACTCAGGCAGATGATTGACAAGATAGTCCATAAATGGAATAGTTAAGTTGACTCCTGTTTTTTTCTTAAATAAATGATGCAGACACCCAGTAGAAAAAGAGAGAACAAGCAAGACCACCATGTCTCATTCAATCCGAATTGGTCCGGATCACCGGTAAGCATGCCTTTTTTTTCAGCAAAAACAAAAAAAGTTGACATGGCGTTGTTGGTCATGTGTGCAATAACAGGAACCCAGATGGATCCGGTCCACCATAAGAGGTAACCGAACCAGGCACCAAGCAGTAGTCTGGGAAAAAATCCAAAGAACTGAAGGTGGATGGCACTAAAAAGGAACGCGATAATCCATATAGACAGGTGCATCACCCACTTTGGATAAACGCCGGTTGCCTGACATTTTTTGCCTGTTATGGCATCTGAAAGGAAGCGTTGCAAGAGTCCCCTGAAAAAAACCTCTTCTCCAAAACCAGCCAGAATAGCCACAATAAAAAGACTGATTACCAGATCCATCCAGGACGTGCCGGAGAGCATGCGTTCCGTCAGTCCGGCTGCGGTAGTTTCAGATATACGCATCCATTGCTCAACATCATTCAGAAAAGCAGGTAAATGCAGCCCTTCATTCCAGGTTACCAGTATATTGATGAGGGGAACGGAAATGACCAGACTGAGCATGGCCAGAAATACCTGGTTCAGTGTCGGTTTATGGAAAAACAGGTAAGACGCAGGCTTTTCCCTGTTTATCCAGGACATGATAAAAGGAGGAATGATGAACAGGCACAGTGACTGTATAGTCTGAGTAATTCTGAGCAGCGTTGTGTTTTCCAATAACAGGCCAGATTGTCTGGCTACAGCGTCTATATCAAACGATGTATAAAAAAGTAAGACAACGATGGTCAGTAACCATGATAACAGTGTACCGCCCAACAGAACAAACAGCAATCGCATCAATTGACCAGGAAATGATTTTTCTGAAATCATGAGACCATCATATTAATTGGTAAAGATACAGAATCCATTAAACATTCGTTTTGTCAATTCAAAGAATAAGATTAATTTTGCGGCTCAATTTTACAACTATGCAGGTAGACAAACAAGTTATTGATCAGGTAAATGCTGTTTTAAAGATAGGAGTGGTTAAGGCCGATTATCAGGAGAAAGTAGAACAAACCCTGAAGAATTATCGCAAGAAAGCCCATGTCCCGGGATTTCGTCCCGGCAACGTCCCGGCTGGTCTGATAAACAAGATGTATGGAAAAGCTGTATTGGCCGAAGAAGTTCAGAACATGATTTCCGAAGCTTTATACAACTATATCAAAGAAAATAAGCTGAGTATCCTTGGCGAACCTTTGCCGAGCGAAAACCAGTCTCCGATTGATTTCAGTACGCAGGAAAATTTCGACTTCAGTTTTGACATCGCCTTGTCTCCTGAAATCGCTTTCACGTTGACAAAAAAAGATGCCATACCCTATTATACCATCAAAGTGACCGATGATATGATCAATGATCAGGTTAAAAATCTGGCTTCGCGGAATGGCAACTATATCCAGGTGGAAAAGTCAGAAGACCGTGATGTGGTAAAAGGTTCCCTGATTGAAATTCTGGCTGATGGTAAAGACGGTATTTCGGTCGAAGACGCAGTCCTGATGCCTGCCTATATCAAGAATGAAGAGGAGAAAGACAAGCTGATCGGTTTGAGCATGGGTGATAAAGTCGTATTCAATCCGTCGGTTGCTTATGACAATGCTGAAGGTGAAATGGCGTCCCTGTTACGGGTGCCAAAAGATGTTGCCAAAAATGTGACCAGCGATTTCAGTTTTGAAGTAAAGGAAATAACCCGTTTTAAAGAAGGAGAACTCAGCCAGGAATTGTTCGATACTGTTTATGGCAAAGATGTCGTGACTACTGAAGAAGCCTTCCGGACTAAAGTAAAGGAATCCATTGAAAACCAATTTGTACCTGAGAGCGATTACCGTTTCATGGTCGATGCCAAAGATGTTTTGCTTAAAAAACTCAAGGATGTGGTTTTTCCGGTTGAAGCGTTGAAACGTTGGGTTCTGGCTACCAAGAAAGAGCAGACGCCTGAGACCATTGATGCCGATATGCCTAAAATGATTGAAGAGTTGAAATGGCATCTGATGAAGGAACAGATAATTAAGGAAAACGACCTGGCTGTTACTGAAGAAAAACTGCTGGAAACTGCCAAAAAAGTGACACGTGCTCAATTTTCTCAATACGGTATGATGAACGTACCAGATGACCTGCTGGCTGGTTATGCAGCAGACATGCTCAAGAAAGAAGAATCCAGACAAACCATTCTTGATCAGGCCATGAGTACTGTAGTTGCCACCTATCTTAAAGGTGTTGTCAAATTGAGCAACAAATTGATAAGCATGGAGGATTTCAACAAGCTGTATGCTTAAAAAAACTTAAAAATCAAGCCTGAAATTTTTCAGACTTGGTTTTTAAAAAAAAATGGCCTTGAAATCCAATTCACGGCCATTTTTTTTTGTTTTACTCATTTTTTTATTTATAAATTTGTTTTCCGGCTCAAAACCGGAGGGTTAAAAGATGTGCTGTGTTGTCTTTCCTGTTATCGAACGCTTAAGAGACAGACAATTCAGCTATTAATGGGTTATACACTAAAATCAAAACGAATCGCATGAATGATTTTCGCAAATATGCCACTGGTCATCTGAACATGAGTGGAACGGCATTGGATGATTATATGAAGATCTCCAGCAATTACATTTCTCCAACCATCATTGAGGAAAGACAATTAAATATTGCTCAGATGGATGTTTTTTCCCGGTTGATGATGGATCGCATCATATTCCTGGGTACTCAGGTAGACGACTACACCGCCAATGTCGTTCAGGCACAATTGTTGTACCTGGACTCTTCCGATCCAGGCAAGGATATTTCGCTTTACCTGAATTCTCCCGGTGGAGGTGTTTACGCAGGACTGGGCATTTATGATACCATGCAGTTTATTTCCAGCAATGTCTCCACCATTTGTACCGGCATGGCTGCTTCCATGGCAGCCGTGTTGCTTGTTGCCGGGACGCCTGGCAAACGTTTTGCCTTGAAACATTCGAGAGTGATGATTCATCAGCCAATGGGTGGTGCTCAGGGTCAGGCTTCCGATATTGAAATCACGGCCAGAGAAATCCAGAAACTAAAAAAAGAGCTGTATCAGATTATTGCAGACCATTCAGGCAAGCCGTTCGAACAAATTGAAAAAGATTCTGACAGGGATTACTGGATGACGGCAATGGAAGCCAAGGAATACGGAATGATTGATGATGTAATGCTGCGGACTAAATAATATGGCAAAAAGTCTGGATAAATGCAGCTTTTGTGGACGTGACAGGGATCAGGTTGAACTACTGATTGCCGGTGTCACAGGTAATATCTGCAGCGATTGTGTGGAGCGGGCCTCCGAAATGTTGAGCGATATCAATGGAAAAAAAGGAAAGAGTCGCGCTGGAAAAAAATTTACAATTAATCAGGCCGATTTACCTAAACCAAAAGAGATCAAACAATTTCTTGATCAGTATGTCATTGGTCAGGATGAAGCCAAGAAGTTTTTATCAGTTTCTGTATACAACCATTACAAACGTTTGTTGCAGAAAGACAGTGGTGATGATGTCGAAATTGAGAAATCCAATATATTGATGGTAGGGCCTACCGGTACCGGTAAAACGTTACTGGCCAGAACCATCGCCAAAAAACTACATGTACCGTTTACTATTGTAGATGCAACGGTGCTGACTGAAGCTGGTTATGTCGGTGAAGACATTGAAAGCATCCTGACACGTCTTTTACAAGTGGCCGATTATGATGTGCCCTCCGCGGAAAGAGGCATTGTATTCATCGATGAGATGGATAAAATAGCCCGTAAGGGGGACAATCCTTCTATTACCAGAGATGTTAGTGGTGAAGGTGTCCAGCAGGGACTGCTTAAATTGCTGGAAGGTTCTGTTGTAAATGTACCCCCTCAGGGAGGACGAAAGCACCCTGACCAAAAAATGATAGCTGTCAATACGAAAAACATTTTGTTTATCTGTGGAGGCGCTTTCGAGGGGATCGAAAAGAAAATTGCAGCCAGGCTTAATGCTAAAGTCGTTGGCTACGGAGCCTCAAAAGATACGGAATACATTGACCGCAATAACTTTTTACAGTATATTGCACCACAGGACTTGAGATCGTTTGGGCTGATCCCCGAAATTATTGGCCGCCTGCCCATACTTACGTATCTGAATCCCCTGGACAGGGATGCCCTGCGGAAAATTCTGACGGAACCTAAAAATTCGATCGTCAAACAGTACATCAAACTGTTTGCGATGGATCACGTGGACTTATCATTTGAACCGGCGGTCTTTGAGTATGTTGTAGACAAGGCTATCGAATTCAGGCTTGGTGCCAGAGGACTTCGTGCTATCTCGGAGACCATCATTATGGACTCCATGTATGAAATACCCTCCAGCAATCAGAAAACATTGCTGATTACCCTGGATTATGCCCGTCAAAAAGTGGAAGCCTTTTCCCACGCCCGTTTAAAAAGCGCTTGAAATAACACCCGATAAGTACATGAAAGAACCGGATTTATTGATGAAGAGCCTGAAAATCCATTTTGGATTTGACTCCTTCAAGGGAAATCAGGAAGCCATTATCCGAAACATCCTCGATGGTAAGGATACCTTTGTCCTGATGCCAACCGGAGGTGGTAAATCCTTGTGCTATCAGTTGCCATCGCTGATGTTCCCGGGAACATCCGTCGTTATTTCACCACTGATTGCCCTGATGAAGAATCAGGTAGATGCGATGCGTAATTTCAGTGAGGAAGATGGTGTGGCCCATTTCATCAATTCATCCCTTAATAGAGCGGCTATCGATCAGGTACGTGCCGATATCATTTCAGGCAAAACCAAGTTGTTGTATGTAGCACCGGAGTCGCTGACGAAAGATGAAAACATTTTGTTCCTGAAAAATATACCTATTTCTTTGTTTGCTGTCGATGAGGCACATTGTATTTCGGAATGGGGTCATGATTTCCGCCCTGAGTACAGACGGATAAGACCTCTTATCAATGAAATCGGGCGGGCTCCGATCATTGCCCTGACCGCAACAGCAACCCCGAAGGTGCAGCACGATATACAGAAGAACCTTGGTATGATGAATTCAACCGTTTACAAGTCTTCGTTCAACAGACCAAACCTTTATTACGAGGTACGTCCCAAAACCAATAGTATTGACCGCGACATCATCCGATACATCAAGGCAAATCCAGGCAAATCGGGCATCGTTTATTGCTTGAGCCGGAAAAAGGTGGAGGAACTGGCTGAAACACTACAAGTGAATGGCATCAGCGCAAGACCTTATCATGCCGGCATGGATTCAGCCATGCGTTCTGAAAACCAGGACGCTTTTCTGATGGAAAAAATTGAGGTTATTGTGGCGACCATTGCTTTTGGTATGGGCATTGACAAACCCGATGTGCGTTTTGTGATTCATTATGACATACCCAAAAGTCTGGAAGGGTATTACCAGGAAACCGGCCGTGCCGGGCGTGATGATGGCGAAGGAGTCTGCATCACCTTTTATACCAACAAAGATCTGCAAAAGCTAGAAAAGTTCATGCAGGGCAAACCTGTTGCCGAACAGGAAATCGGAAAAGAACTGCTACTGGAAACAGCTGCCTATGCAGAGTCCTCCGTTTGCCGCAGGAAGCTCCTCCTGCATTATTTCGGAGAAGAATACACACAAGATAATTGTGGAAACTGTGATAATTGTCTAAATCCTAAAAAACAGGTGGAAGCAAAAGAGTTACTGCTCACGGTACTGGAAACAGTCGTGGCATTGAAAGAAAAGTTTAAAACCGATCACGTCATTGATGTATTACTTGGAAAGGATACTTCTGAAGTGATATCTTACAAACATGATGAACTGGATGTTTTTGGCAGTGGAACGGACGAAGAGGAAAAAACATGGAATGCAGTTATCCGACAGGCATTGATCAGCCGTTATCTGGACAAAGACATTGAAAATTACGGATTACTGAAAATTACATCAGCCGGGAAAGAGTTTCTGAAAACCCCTGTCAGTTTTCTGGTGACAGGGGACAATGACTTCGATGATGCCGAAGAAGAAGTTCCTGTACGCGGAGGAGCTGCCTGTGCTGTTGACCCAGGCCTTTATTCCATGCTCAAGGATTTAAGGAAACGCATATCGAAACGGCTCAATCTGCCCCCTTACGTCATTTTTCAGGATCCTTCCCTTGAAGCCATGGCCACAACCTATCCCATTACCATGGAAGAGTTGCAGAACGTACCCGGTGTCGGAGCCGGCAAGGCCAAACGATACGGAGAGGAATTCCTGTCACTCATTAAGAAGCATTGTGAGGAAAATGAAATTGAACGCCCGGAAGACCTGCGCGTACGTACTGTCGCCAACAAATCCAAGCTGAAAGTCTCCATCATACAAGCCATCGACCGCAAGATCGCCTTAGATGATGTAGCGATGACCAAAGGGCTTGATTTTAATGAATTGCTGGACGAGATTGAAGCTATTGTTTATTCTGGTACCAAGATTAACATTGATTTTTTCCTGAATGAAATCATGGATGCCGATCACATCGAAGAATTGATGGATTATTTTAAAAACTCATCATCTGACAGTATTCAGGAAGCCCTTAATGAACTGGGCGGCGATTTTACGGAAGAAGAAGTCCGGCTTGTACGGATCAAGTTTCTATCGGAAATGGGAAACTAATCGCGAAAAAGTGTGTATATTTGCGCGCAATAAATTTCAAACCTTACATATATGTCATTTATTGCAGATCGGGTTGCTTTTGACGGACTAACATTCGATGATGTTCTGTTAGTCCCCGCGTATTCAGAGGTCCTGCCCCGGACCGTGAATCTGTCTACGCGTTTTTCCCGCAACATTAAGTTAAAAATCCCTTTTGTTTCGGCTGCTATGGATACCGTGACGGAATCTCAATTAGCTATTGCCATTGCACGGGAAGGGGGAATTGGCGTGATCCACAAGAATATGTCCATGGCTGAACAGGCAAAGCAAGTACAGATTGTAAAACGTGCTGAAAACGGCATGATTTATGATCCTGTCAGCATTAAAATTGGTTCTACCGTTCGTCAGTGTCTCAAACTCATGGCTGAATATCACATCGGTGGCATTCCCGTGGTAGACAACAAAAACATGCTTCTTGGCATTGTCACCAACCGTGACTTGCGTTTTGAACGTGACATGAACAAGCTGGTGGACGAAGTTATGACCAAGGAGGGCTTGGTGACAACCCAGCAGACAACTGACCTGGAAAAGGCCGCAGACATCCTTCAAAAATATAAAATCGAAAAACTTCCGGTTGTGGATAACGAGGGGCACCTTGTTGGACTGGTTACCTACAAAGATATTACTAAAGCGAAAGATAAACCCGATGCCTGTAAAGATCCCAAAGGCCGTCTGCGTGTTGCTGCAGGAGTTGGTTTGACTGCTGATTCAATGCAACGTATCAAGGCGTTGGTCGAAGCAGATGTGGATGCAATCGTTTTGGATACCGCGCATGGCCATTCAAAAGGATTATTCGAAGTATTAAGAAAAATCAAGGATAAATATCCGGAATTGGAAGTGGTGGTTGGCAATTGCGCCACTGGAGATGCTGCCAGAATGATGGTTGAAGCTGGTGCTGATGCCGTCAAGGTTGGGATTGGCCCGGGTTCGATATGTACGACACGTGTGATTGCCGGAGTAGGTGTACCTCAGCTCTCCGCCATTTATGATGTGGCTTGTGCACTCGAAGGCACAGGAGTCCCTTTGATTGCCGATGGCGGTTTGCGTTATTCCGGAGACATCGTGAAAGCATTGGCTGCCGGTGCACACAGTGTCATGATGGGTGGTTTGTTGGCAGGAGTGGAAGAATCTCCTGGTGAAACCATTATCTTTAATGGCCGTAAATTCAAGTCTTATCGTGGAATGGGATCTCTTGAAGCCATGGAAAAAGGTTCGAAAGACCGCTACTTTCAGGAGGACGAAGCGGATACCAAAAAGCTGGTTCCGGAAGGCATTACTGCCCGTGTGCCGTTTAAAGGAAGTCTTTATGAAGTAATTTATCAGATGGTTGGAGGTCTGCGTGCCGGCATGTTCTATTGCGGCGCTCCTACCATCGAAAAATTACACAAAGCAAAGTTTACCCGTATCACGAACGCCGGTGTGGTGGAAAGTCATCCCCATGATGTAGCCATCACGAGCGAGGCGCCAAATTATAGCAGGGCTGACTGAATTTTATGACAAACACAATTTTTTGATTTTATCAACGTTTATAGGCTTGTGTGTTCTACAAGCAATACATTGAATATTCTAATTGACACTAGTTACAAGGTATATGAAACGAGCTATCTTACTTCTTTGTGTGACACTTGGTGTTACCTCTCTTCTCGCACAGACAAATGATCCGATCATGATGAAAATTGGAGACAAAAACGTCACCAAGTCTGAATTCGAATACATCTGGAGTAAAAACAATACCAACAACACGTTGGACAAGAAATCGCTGGATGAGTACATCGAATTGTTTGTCAATTTTAAGTTAAAAGTGGCTGAAGCTGAAGCGCAAGGTATAGATACCACAAAAGCGTTCATCAATGAACTTGATGGCTATCGGCGTCAGCTTATTACACCTTATCTCACAGACAAGGATGCCGAAGAAAAGCTGACACAACAGACCTATGACAGGATTCGTGAGTATGTAGAGGCAAGCCACATCCTGATCAAGGTCAAGTCTGATGCAACACCTGAAGATACCCTGGCAGCCTGGGAAAAAGCCATGAGCATTTATAAAAAGGCTATTGCAAAGAATGCCGACTTTGCCAAACTGGCTAAGGAGTTTTCAGAAGATGGTTCAAAAGAGCAAGGAGGCTATCTTGGCTTTGCAACCGGTTTTCGCTATGTATATGCTTTTGAGAATGCCATTTACACTACACAGGTTGGACAAATCAGCAAACCCATGCGTTCGGAATATGGTTATCATATTGTCAAAGTTCATAGCCGTCGTCCTGCCGGTGGTCGCTATCGTTCAGGTCATATCATGAAAATAGTCAGAAAAGGAGCCACTACTGAAGAACAACAGGCTGCCAAAGATGCTATCTATAAAGCGTATAACGATCTGAAAAACGGAGCTGACTTTGCAAAGGTAGCTCAGGAAGAATCGGATGATCAAAGTTCTGCTGGCAGAGGTGGTGAATACGGTGTGTTGTATTGTGGCTCTTTGCCTATTGAGTATGAAGACGCCGTATACACGTTGAAAGCCGGCGAATTTTCTGAACCTTTTCAGAGTAGCTATGGCTGGCATATTGTCAAAGCACTTGAATTCATGCCCTATCCTTCCATGGAAGAAATGAAAAACGACCTGAATGGTATCACAAGCCGTGACGAAAGGGCACAGGAACCCAGAAACTCCTTGGTGGAAAAACTTAAAAAAGAGTATGGTTACACGTTAGACGACCAAAATCTGCAGGAATTCATCAAGGCTTATGACAATCTACGCAAAAACGCCGATTCTACCGGTGTAAGAATGGTACTTCAGTCGAATGACCCTCTTTTCACAATTGGACGTGCAGTTCATCCCCAGAAGTCATTTGCTGCTTATCTGTCTGCCAAGCCAATTTTAGCAAACAACATCAATAAAGCCTTTGACAACTTTGTAAAAGATAAAGTCATCGTATATGAAGACAGTCAGCTTGAGAAAAAATACCCGGATTTCGGCCACCTGATGCAGGAATACCGTGACGGTATCTTATTGTTTGAAGTCAGCAACCGCGAAGTATGGGATAAAGCAACCAAAGACACGACTGGCTTGGAAACTTACTTTAACAGCCACAAAATCGATTATGCCTGGGATAAACCACGCTTTAAAGGATTCATCGTGCATTGTGCTGACAAAGCTATTGCATCAAAAGCTAAAAAGATGATGAAAAAGCTATCAGCCGATTCTGTGACAACAGTGCTGAGACGCACTTTCAACACAGACTCTACCACGCTTATCCGTATCGAACACGGCTTATATTCCCAAGGGGACAATGCTGTTACCGATTCCCTGATATTTAAACAGACGAACACGAAAAAAGACACCAAATTTCCGGTTCCTTTCCTGTATGGCCGTGAGCTAAAGGATGGTCCTGAGGTTTATACGGATGTCCGTGGATTGGTTATTTCCGATTATCAGAACTATCTGGAGAAAAAATGGCTGGACGATCTGAAGAAGAAATATACCGTGACGATTTTTGAAGAAGTGGCAAATACGGTTAATAAAAATTAAGCCGGCACGGCTTTGCCGCTTTTTAAGTATCTTTACCACCTTAAAACGTTAAGATAACCGGATACCCTGTTGTATGAAGACTGTTTTTTGGTTGGTATGTCTGGTTCCCCTGCTACTTAGGAGCTGCCTTACATCGGATAAATCCGGTGATTCGGTTGTGTTAGCCAAGGTTGCGGGGGAAACGGTTTATTTAGCCGATGCACTCGAAGGGATGCCCGGTGGCTTATCAGAAAAAGACAGCATCAGTTACGTCAAGGAATATCTCTCTGGCCGTATCAATGATATTCTGGTTTATGATATGGCCGTCAGGAATATTCCCCAGACAAAGGAAATAGACAAGATGGTAGAAAACTACCGCCGTTCACTTATGATATACGAGTACCAGCAACGTGTACTCAATGAAAAGCTACAGTCAGAAGTGAGTGAAGATGAATTGAAAGCCTTCTATGAACAAAATGCACAGCGTTTTACTTCCGACCAGCATTTGATCAAAGGTTTATTCCTGAAAGTTCCTGTCAGTGCTCCCAATATCGATAAACTCAGGAACTGGACCCGGAATCCAGATGCGGAAGCCCTCCAGAAGGTTGAATCCTATAGTGTCCAGTATGCCACTATATACAATTATTTCATGGATCAGTGGACCAATCTGGATGATATCCTTGCTACTGCGTCTGGTTTTACAGGAAAGGAGTCTGAATTATTAAGTAAGAACCATACTTTTGAATCCTCTGATGATGATTTCTATTACATCTTGTATGTGGATGATAGTGTCGAAAAAGGGGATACAGCTCCGTTTGAATACATCAGACCTGTCGTTGTCAATGTCATGCTGAATACCAGAAAGACAGAGTTCATCAGACAGTTTGAGCAGGATTTAAGAAAGAAAGCCAGCGACGAAGGCCGGTTGACCATCTATAAAAATTAAAGCATAATCAAGTGAAACGGTTTTATTCAGGGATTTTAGTTGCATTCATCTTGCTGTCTGTTAACACAGCCAAAGGCCAGGACAATGTCATTGATGAAGTGGTTTGGGTAGTAGGCGATGAGCCAATTCTTCGTTCCGAAGTGGAGAGTCAACGATTGCAGGCTCAACTCGAAGGTATAAAATTTGATGGCGATCCCTATTGTGTGATTCCCGAGCAACTGGCTATCCAGAAATTGTACTTGCATCAGGCGGATCTGGATAGTATTTCCGTCGAGGAAAGTGAAATTGTTTCTACCGTCGACAGACAACTCAACAGGAGTGTGGCTTTTTACGGCTCTAAAGAAAAGCTGGAAGAATATGCCAAGAAACCTATATCGCGCCTTAGGGAAATGTGGCGGGAACAGGCCCGCAACCAGGCCATCATGACCCGCGTACAGGAAAAACTGGTAGGGAATGTCGCTGTTACACCAGCCGAAATCAGGCAATATTATAAAAACCTGTCGGTTGACAGTATTCCGACCATACCTGGTGAATACGAGGTGGAAATCATAACCATGGAACCAAAGCTGGCTCAGGAAGAAATTGAAGCCATCAAAGGAAGGCTCAGGGAATTTACCGAACGGGTGAATAACGGAGAAAGCTTTTCCACCCTCGCGGTGATGTATTCCGAAGACAAAGGGACTGCCAGATCAGGTGGTGAGACGGGATTCAAAGGTAAAGGTGAATTGGTGTCGGATTTTGCCAACGTGGCGTTTTCCCTGACAGATCCCAAAAAAGTATCCAAGATTGTTGAGACGGAATATGGTTATCATATTATTCAACTTATTGAGAAACAGGGTGACCGAATAAACTGTCGTCATATTTTGCTGAAACCGAAGATTTCGTCTGCTGAACGTAACAACGCGTTGCTTAGGTTGGATAGTATAGCTGATCTGATTCGCAACGAAAAGATCAGTTTCAATGAGGCTGCCCAGTTTTTCTCACACGACAAGGAAACCCGCAAGAATGGAGGGTTGATGGTTAATCCATATACCGGAACCTCCCACTTTAAAATTGATGAATTGCCGCAGGATATCAACAATTATGTTTACAAGATGAACGTGGGCGAGATTTCCAGACCGTTTTCCATGAGGCTGGAAGAAAATGACAAGGAAGTTTGTGCCATTGTCAAGGTCAAGACAAAAACAAAAGAGCATAAAGCATCAATGACCGATGATTTTCAGACACTGAAACAACTGGTTCAAGAGCATAAAAGGGATCAGATTATCGATAACTGGATTAAGGAAAAACAAAAGACAACGTACATCCGGATTAATGAAAACTGGCGGAATTGTGAATTCAAGTATCTTGGATGGATTAAGAAAACGCCATGACAAAAGGCTTCACTGCTATACGACAAATCAGGCATAAATTACAGGTAACGTGTTTTTTATGCCTTTTTCCTGCTTTATTACAGGCACAGGTGATGGAGCAATTACCCAAAAAGACAACAAAAGAAACGGCGTTTGAGATAAAACCTTTTACTAAGAAGACGGCCAATAAGGCAAAGACCAGAATACAAGATAAATCTGTGCTTCCTGTTGCCAATGTCGAGGTCATGCGCAAGCCTGACGATAAATCCAAACGTGATCCTGTTTATCTGGAACATGCACTGGCCTTGTCCTTCGACAAGGAAAAAGGGCCCGATTATCAGCTGGTGACCGGTGATGTCTGTTTCCGTCACGATAGCGCTCGCCTGTATTGTGATTCAGCCTTTTTTTACCAATCCACAAACTCGTTGCTGGCATTGGGCAACGTGCACATGGAACAGGGCGACACCTTGTTTTTATATGGGGCCTGGATGTATTATGACGGGAATAATAAACTAGTGAAGGTCAGGGAAAATGTCAGGTTGGAAAACAGGGATGTCACGTTGTTTACAGATAGTCTTAACTACGACCGTATAGCTGATATCGGGTATTTTTTTGACGGCGGTTTACTGGTGGATGAAAACAAAGATGGAACCAATGAATTGTCTTCTGAATATGGCCAATATAATACGAAGACGAAAGAAGCCTGGTTTAAGAATGATGTCAAGCTGGTCAATCCTAACTTTGTGATGACTACCCAGCAACTGTTCTACAACACGGCAACCGAAATCGCCAGCATTGTCAGTGCTACAGAAGTGGTATCAGACAGTGGCTATATCTATACGACAAAAGGGTGGTACAACACAAGGACCGAACAAAGTCATTTGCTGAATCGCTCTTACGTAACCAGTGATAACAGACGCCTTACCGCTGATACGTTGAATTACAATCGGCTGACCGGTGTTGGCGTTAGTTATGGTCGTGTGGTGATTGAAGATTCGCTTCAACAGGTAACGCTCAAGGGGGATTATGCTTACAGTGTGGATACAAACGACTATGCTCTCCTGACTAAACATGCACTCCTGATTGAACACTCATCAAAAGATACTCTTTATTTGCATGCTGATACACTTTCGACTATCAGAGACTCAATTTACAATACCGTCAGGGCTTTTTATGGGGTACGTTTTTACCGGTCCGATCTTCAAGGTATATGCGATTCAATGTTTTATTCTACCCGGGATTCGGTATTAAGGTTGTATAACCAACCCGTCATTTGGTCAGAAGAGCAACAACTAACGGGCAACTTCATGGAATTGTTTACCAAAAATAATCGTCCGGATGTGCTCCGTGTTGAGAAATCGGCGATGGTCATTGTTCTCGAACGGGATTCTTTATATAATCAATCATCAGGTAAGGAATTAAAGGCTTTTTTTGATTCCTCCGATGTTGTACGGGTGGAAATCAGTGGCAACGCTGAAACCGTTTACTTGCCGCTTGATAAAGAAAATCTGATTGTAGGCCTGAACCGGCTGGAAGGAAGTTCATTGACCATATTCCGCAAAAATGGAGAAATGGAAAAGCTGCTTATTTGGCCGGAACCCAAAGGAAAGTTTTATCCCCTTGACAAACTTACAGCCGATCAGTGTTACCTGAAAAATTTCAGCTGGTATGGAGAAGCTCGTCCGACAGATTCAGCCGATGTCTTTCGAAAGGTTGTTATCAATAACAAGCCACAGCTATCTGTCGAAGATAGAGGGCGTGACTCCGAAGAGTTGGAATTACCGCAAGAAGACGTTGGAAAAGGAAAGAAGCCCGCTTTCAAACCTGGAGGAAAATCAACGGGACGGAAATAAATAACAGGTATGGCCATGGAAGATATCATCCGGGTATTGCCCGACTCAGTTGCTAACCAGATTGCTGCAGGGGAAGTTGTCCAACGGCCAGCCTCAGTGGTGAAGGAATTGATGGAGAATGCCATTGATGCAGGGGCAACGCGGATCGATGTCAGATTGAAAGAAGCAGGCAGAAGTCTGATTCAGGTTACCGATAATGGAAAAGGCATGAGCCCTTCCGATGCCCGTATGGCGTTTCAACGTCATGCTACCTCTAAACTACGTCTGACGGATGACTTATTCCATCTGAAAACGATGGGTTTCCGGGGAGAAGCCCTGGCTTCCATCGCGGCTGTAGCGTACGTGGAAGTGGTTACCCGGAGGCCTTCTGATGAACTTGCCACTAAAATTGAGCTGGAAGGTTCTGCAGTAACCAACGAAGAGCCGACATTAGCTGCGCAAGGTAGTCGTTTCACGGTGCGCAACCTCTTTTACAATATTCCCGCACGACGAAAATTTCTGGGTGATAATGTTAAGGAACTGAAGTTCATTCGGGAAGAGTTTATTCAGATTGCTTTGGTGTATCCGGAATTAACTCTGAGCCTGACGCATAACGACGATGTGCTGTATCAACTAAACCCAGGCCCATTGAGACAGCGTATCCTGACAATCTTTGGTAAGCGTTCGGCTGGTCAGCTAAACAAACAGCTTTACCCCGTAGATGTCAAAACTCAACTAGTGAATATTACTGGTTTTGTCGGTGATCCCGCGGCAGCTTGTCAGCGTGATCCGTTGCAATATTTTTTTGTAAACAGCCGTTTCATCCGGCACAAATATTTTCGTAACGCTGTGCTTAAGGCTTATGAAACCCTGTTGCCAGCTGGTATGCAACCGGTTTATTTCCTGTATTTCGAGGTGGCGTCCGAAGCACTCGATGTCAACATCCATCCCACTAAGACAGAAGTAAAGTTTGAGCATGAACAGGCCATCTGGCCCATCATTCACGCCTTGGTGCGGGAAGCACTTGGAAAATTCAACGCTGTTCCTTCCATCGATTTTGACAGGGAAGATGCCCCGGAAATAGGTGTCTTTACCGGTGACAGGTTGGTGAGTCCTCCAAAGGTTTCTTACAATCCATCGTATAATCCTTTTTTACAAAAAAATAATTCCCATCAAACCGATTGGGAGTTGCTCTTTCAGGATTTTCATAAAGGTAAAAGTCATGCTAAAAGCGACGAAACCTCTTCTGGCAATTCTTTGAAAGAGCGTGCCGCCATTTTTGAGTCTGGTAAAAATATAGTTGATTCAGCTACGGAAAAAGCCTTTGCAGACAGTCCGTCTTTATTGTTTGGACAGAACGATGCTCAGGTCATACCGTGCAGTATAGATTTGGAGGCCCCTAAAATTCAACTTTTCGGTTCATACATTGCACTGAACTGCAGGCATGCCTTGTTGCTGATACATCAGCAAAGAGCCCATGTACGTATATTGTACGAACGCTACCTTAAACAAATGGAGTTGCGAAAAGCACCCTCTCAGACATTATTGTTCCCGGAATCCCTTTTGTTGGATAGTGCCAGAAAAATGGAGTTTTCTGCCTTGGAGATGGCTTTACAGTCACTTGGTTTTCAGTTTGACGAAAGTATTGACCGGATTGACATAACTGCGATTCCGGTAGATATACACGGATTGAGCCCCAATCAACTCGTGCTGGATCTGATGGATTCGGTTGATGAAACCGGATCAGGTCTTCCTGATGGACGTACTGAGCGGCTGGCCCTGAAAATGGCAAAAGCGGCCGCTATACCGTGTAACCGCTTTCTTAGCGCGGAAGAAATGGAAGACCTGATACTGAGGCTGACGGAAACGGACGAACCAAAATATACGCCTGATGGAAAACCCGTATTCAGCTGGATAACACCCGAAGAAGTACTTAAACGTTTTTAAAGCTTACTTCCATGAAAACCGGCATTTGTTATCTCCCCCTTGTCCCCATGAGGGCCGAACCTTCGGAACGCGCCGAAATGGTTACTCAGGTACTGTACGGTGAACTGTTCGAGATACTTGATGAACAAGCTGGTTGGTTATTCTTACGGCTTGACGCAGATTCCTACACAGGATGGTGTACTTCAAAAATGCTTCAGATTATTTCGGGTGACCTTTTTCAGCAGTTGAAATTATCGCGTCAATCCATAGCCACCGCTGTCTTATCTGCTTGTCAGACAAAGCAAGGGCTGCAATTACTTCCAGCCGGAAGTCGTTTGCGTGAATCAGATGTGATCTTGTCCGAATTTGGTCAATCACAGGAAGACGTGAAAAATATGAATCCTGCCAAAATAGCTCATCGTTTTCTTCACTCACCCTATCTTTGGGGTGGCAAGACATTATTAGGCATGGATTGTTCAGGATTGGTGCAAATTGTTTTCCTGTTAAAAGGCCAACAGCTTCCAAGAGATGCCAGAGACCAGGTTCAATGTGGAGAACTCATCTCCTCTTTGGCTGAGACCTTGCCTGGTGATCTGGTCTTTTTCTCCAATGCAGAAGGAAATGTAGTTCATGTCGGTCTGGTTTTTAAGGATGGCCAGATTATTCACGCGTCAGGCTCTGTACAGTTGGACCAGCTGGATGAAAAGGGCATCTACAGCAAATCATGGGCTACTTATACTCATTCATTGTATCAGATTCGGCGTATTTGACAGAATCTGGAATCTGATTACCACTAACGTACAAATCTCTGTTATAAGCACCACATTAGTGATGCTGTGTCAGTTTTTTATTTTGATGCAAGTATAATGGCTTTTTGTCAGAAATGTAGCTCAAAAAGGTTTAAGCGTTCATTAAACGAAATAATATTGCTTTAAACGCATTGTGCCTGGTTTGTCTGTGGCTTAATTTTGACTGCATACAAATACATGGACAATGTCTTCCAAAGTCATCAATTATGAACTGAACCGCACCATCGGTCTGAAACTGCTAAGGGTTCGCCAGTTGGCCGGTTTTTCTCAGCAGAACGTGGCCGATGACTTGAATTTTTCACCAACTACCTACTCAAAGCTGGAAAATGGCAAGATTGACTTTACCGTGACCCGTCTCGTGCAATTAGCTGACTATTTCAAGGTCTGTGCAGCCGACTTCCTCGATCCTTCGATGGACACACCCCGCCGGCAGGAAGATGTAAAGCCACTTTCGGAGTATAAAAGTCTGGAAACTAAGTTTGAAGTGCTGCGGGAGCTTTTTGGTGATGCTATTAAATAACCACCGGAAAAAGGCTTTCAACTGACGTGGCTTACACACCCAATTAAAAAGGTTTGAATCCCATGATTTCCCGGACACCGATGACGGTTTTCCGGGCACTCTCACGGGCTTTTTCTGCACCTTCGGTAGTCACTTTGTGCAGGTAAGCGGCATCATTGCTGATTTCCAGGTAACGCTCACGGATAGGCGTAGTTATCTTGATGATATCAGCTGCCAGTTGTTTTTTCAGGTCACCGTAACGAATCTCACAAGTGTTCCACTTATCATTGAAGTAATCATAGGTATCAGGCGTGGAAACGACCTTTAAAATAGTAAACAGGTTTTCGATGTAATCGGGCTTTTTCGAATTTATGGCAATAGGTCCGCCATCGGTGAGTGCCTTCATTACTTTTTTTTCGATGGCTTTTGGCTCATCACACAGGTATACACAATTTCCTTCAGATTTGCCCATCTTGCCGCTACCATCCAGTCCGGGAATCTTAATCAGTTCCTGACCGAAATTATAGGCCTGTGGTTCCTTGAAAAATTCCACACCATAGAAATTATTGAATCGGCGGGCAAACTTGCGGGTCATTTCGAGGTGTTGTTCCTGATCTTTCCCAACAGGCACCTTATCGGCCTGGTGAATCAGTATGTCGGCAGCCATAAGGGTGGGATAGGTGAGTAGTCCCGCGTTGACATTTTCAGGCTGTTTCCTGGCCTTTTCCTTGAATGAAGTAGTCTTGGCCAGTTCGCCCATGTAGGCGTGCATGTTGAGCATCAGGTACAGTTCGATAACTTCTTTCACATCACTTTGAACATAGATGGTGGCTACCTCCGGGTCGATGCCGGCTGCCAGGTATTCACACAGCACAGCCTTAACGTTGGCGTGCAATACCGTAGGATCTGGCAGTGTAGTCAGCGAGTGATAATCAGCGATGAAGAAAAAACACGTGTTCTCGTGCTGCATCCGGATAAAATTCCTCAGTGCTCCGTAATAATTGCCAAGGTGCAAGTTCCCTGTGGAACGGATGCCGCTTAATACTATATCCATTAGTTAATTGCTTGTGGCCGAGGCCTGGTTCTAAAACGAGTGCGAAGGTAGTAAAATTTTGATTATTAATTGGAATGACTACTGTAGAATCCTCTGTGGTTTATTGGAAAGTGACAATTATAATTCCTCCAATATCCTCTTTATCACTGTTTCTGCCGAAATCTCGCGGTTGGCAGCTTCAGGGATAACCAGGCTGCGGGGGCCTTCGATGACATCGTCGGTCACGATCATGTTGCGGCGGACGGGCAGGCAGTGCATGAAGTGCGCGTTATTGGTCACGGCCATCTGACGGTCGCTGACGGTCCAGCATCTATCCTTACTCAGGATTTTTCCGTAGTTGGGATCCTGATAGGCTGCCCAGTTTTTGGCATACACGAAATCGGCGCCTTCGAAAGCATTCATCTGGTTGTACTCCACTCTGGCGTTACGGACAAATCTGGCGTCCAGTTCATACCCTTCGGGGTGGGTGATGACAAAATCAACGTCAGCTTCGTTCATAAAATCGGTAAAACTGTTAGGAACGGCCTGGGGTAGCGCGTTAGGGTGCGGTGCCCAGGTCAGCACCACTTTTGGACGGGCAGATTCCTTGTACTCCTCGATGGTGATGAGGTCGGCAAAGCTTTGAAGCGGATGTCCGGTGGCTGCTTCCATACTGAAGACAGGACGTCCGGAATACTTGATAAACTGATTCAAAATGGTTTCTTCGTAGTCGAATGCCTTGCTTTCAAAACGGGCAAAGGAACGTACCCCGATGATATCACAGTAACTTCCCATAACAGGAATGGCTTCCAGGATGTGTTCTGGTTTGTCACTATCCATAATGACACCCCGTTCGGTTTCCAGTTTCCAGGCTCCCTGATTGATGTCGAGTACCATCGTGTTCATACCCAGGTTCATTCCGGCTTTTTGGGTACTGAGCCGGGTACGCAGGCTGGAATTGAAAAAGACCATCATCAGGGTCTTGTTTTCACCGAGGTGTTTGTAGGCGTAACGATTTTTTTTGATTTCCAGAGCTTCCTTAACGGCCTCATTCAGATTGCCGAGGTCTTTGACGCTGGTGAAATGTTTCATACTATACTAATTTTTTGTTCAAGGTAGTATGGAACGCCGCATGCCCTAATTATACCACGCTTAGGTGCTTTTACAAGCATGCTCGTTTCATAATGATTTTTTAAGTGTTATTCAGTTTCTAACAGTTCCTTTATAAGGGCAAATGCCGCCAGACTGGCCATACTGATGTTGCGGGTACGCAACTGGCCAAACTGAAAACGCCGGCTGATTAGTTTATTGTTGGTACAGACACATATCCAGATCGTGCCAACAGGTTTTTCTTCGGTACCGCCATCCGGACCGGCAATTCCGGAAACAGCTACAGCTACATCGGCTCCAAAGCACTTCAATACACTTGTTGCCATTTGTTCCACCACTTCCTGGCTAACAGCCCCATGGGCAGACAATGATTCAGGAGATACCCCCAGTGACTGAATTTTTACGTCGTTACTATAAGCGACTACTGAACCGTTAAAATACTCGGAACTGCCTGGAATCGTTGTTATTAAATGAGCAATATTGCCTCCTGTACAACTTTCGGCCGTTGCCAGTTTCAGCCCTTTTTCTTTCAGCAACCGTCCAATAACGGCTTCCACTGGTATATCTTCTTCAGCCAGAATGGATTTGCCGAGAATAGAGCGTAACGTAATCAGTTCTGTTTCTATGGCTGTTTCCAACTGGTGGCTGTCAGGCAGGCTGCCAGTCAACCTGAGCTTGACCATTCCCGGAGTGGGAAGGTAGGCTAGTTTGATGTACGCAGGCAAGGCATTTTCCCAATCGGTCAGTTTGATGGCCAAGGCTGATTCCGGATAACCATACACCAGCACACTTTTGTGCAGCAAGGATGGTGTTTTGAAATAAGCTTTCAATCTGGGCAACACTTCATAGCTCATTACCCATTCCATTTCAGAAGGAACGCCGGGCATGGATACCAGCACCTTGCCACCTTTTTCAAACCAGGTTACCGGAGCGGTGCCACGTTTATTCTGGATGATGGTGGCTGTTTTGGGTACATAGGCTTGATTGAAGGTCAGTTCATTGATGACGTTGGGACGAGTTTTGAACAGTTCCTTAATCGTATCAATGACCGATGAATTAAATACCAGTTCAGTCTGAAAGTAGTTACATAGGGTTTGTTTGGTTATATCATCCTTTGTCGGGCCAAGGCCTCCGGTCATCAGTACCACATCAGCCCGTCTGAAAGCCAGATCGGTAGCTTCAAGGATATGACTTTCGTTGTCTGATACGGATGTGATCTGTTTGACCCGAAAACCTTCTTTGTTCAGTTCTTTAGCCATCCAGGCTGAATTGGTATCGACAATCTGCCCGATCAATAGTTCGTCACCAATGGTGATGATTTCAACTAGTACTTCATTCATCAATAATAACTATATCCTTATTTGCCCGTTTCCGGTAATTATCCATTTATATGTAGTCAGCTCTTCGAGTGCCATCGGCCCCCGTGCGTGGAGCTTCTGCGTGCTGATACCGATTTCAGCCCCAAGGCCGAATTGGGCACCGTCAGTAAATGCTGTCGACACATTGGTATAGACACAAGCAGCATCGACCGATTGGATAAACGCCGACAGCGTTTGTTCATTCTCGCTGACGATGCTTTCACTGTGTTTTGAGCTATAAATGGCAATGTGTTCCAGTGCTTCTGAAAGGTCGGAAACGGTCTTGACAGCCATCTTATAATCCAGGAATTCGATGCCGAAACTTTCGACTGTCGCTTTCTGCAACAACGAGGCCGGGTATTTGCCGAGCAGGAAGGTATAGGCTTTTGGGTCAGCGTATAGGACCACCTGACTGTCGGCCAGCTTTTTACAAAGTTCAAACAGGTCGGGTAATCGTTTTTCGTGGATGATCAGACAATCGAGGGCGTTACAAACACTGACCCGCCTGGTCTTGGCGTTATTGACGATGGAGCTGCCTTTGGCCAGGTCTCCGTCCACGTCAAAATAGGTATGGACAATACCGGCTCCGGTTTCAATGACAGGGATACGGGCATTTTCACGGACAAACCGGATGAGGCTGGCGCTACCCCTGGGTATGATCAGATCAACATAACCAGTTGCCTTCAGCAGTTCGTCAGTAGCTTCCCTGTCAGCGGGCAGGAGCGTGCAGATAGCCGGATCCAGACCGTGTTGTTTCAACACCTCGTGAATGAGGGAAACGATGGCCAGGTTGGACTGATGGGCATCTTTACTTCCCTTGAGGATGCAGGCATTACCGGATTTAAAGCATAACGAAAAGACGTCAAAGCTTACATTCGGCCTGGATTCATAGATAATACCGATGACACCGAACGCTACACTGACCTTTTTGAGGATCATGCCGTTGGGTCTGACAGTTTCAGACAATATCCTTTCCAGGGGAGATGGCAATGAAGCTACGTTCCGGATATCAGCTGCAATGTCGGCGATACGTTGCTGTGTCAGTTTCAGACGATCGTACCTGGGATCTTTTGGATCCATCCGGCTCAGATCCTGCAGGTTCTCGGCCAGTATCAGGGATGAACGGTCGATGGTTGCATCAGCAATGGCATTGAGTACATTCCGAAGGGTAGCATCGTTGACTTGAAGCAATTGCCTGCTTGCGTTCCTGGCTTTATCGAATGTTTCGTTCAGATTCATAACCATATAATTTATGTTCATCAAAACAGGCTTTTATTAATCCGGTCAAATAACTTTTCCAGTGATAACTATTAATCCAGGTATAAATAATCGTAGTGTACCAATGGTTTTTCGCCTTTTTTACCGATCAGGTCTCTGGCACTAATGCTGCCATATTGTGCTTTACCAACACCAATCTGATGCCCTTCAGGGTCAAAGATGCGTATAATATCACCCTTTTCAAACAACCCTTCAATACGAGTGATACCTACAGGCAGCAAACTGGAAGCCTCTTTATTCGACAGGGCGGAAAGGCAGCCTGAGTTGATGTGTACTTCTCCTTTGGCAAAGCCTTCCGAGTGAGCGATCCATTTCTTAACGGCAGAAGACGCTTTTTCTCCGGCCACGAAACGGGTGCAGACAATATCTTTCGAATAATCCATCAGATCGAGCAGTATGTTCTCTTTCATGCCGTTGGCTATATAGACAGTAATGCCTTGTTCGGCTACTTTTCTGGCAATGTTCGTTTTTGTCAGCATGCCCCCGCGGCCAAAGGATGATTTCTCCATCGAAATATACTGCCTGAGATCCTCATGAGGTTTAATGGTTTGTATAACCTTAGTAGATGGGTCGGATGGATGGCCATTGTATATGCCATCAATATTGCTGAGGATGATCAGCGCTTCGACATCCATCATGGTGGCGATGAGCCCGGATAATTCATCGTTGTCGGTGAACATCAACTCTGTTACGGAAATTGTATCATTTTCGTTCACGACCGGGATGACCCCGTTTTCGAGCATGACGGTCATGCAGTTCTTCTGATTCAAATAATGCCGGCGACTGTGGAAGTTTTCCTTGGTAGTCAGCACCTGACCACATACCAGACCATTTTTGCGGAACGAGTCATAATAGTGATTGATCAATATGGTTTGTCCTACAGCAGAAAATAATTGTCGCTGATCGACAGGATCCAGTTTTCGGGCCGGATTCACCACACTTCTGCCTGAAGCGACAGCTCCCGATGAAATGAGAATGACTTCAACGTCTTTTTTTTGAAGAGACGCTATCTGATCTACGATGGATTTCAACCGCTTCAGGTCCAATCCACCTTGCCGGCTTGTCAGCACATTGCTACCAACCTTGACGGCAATTCGTTTGTAGCGATACCTGGTCATTCTTCGATGCGTTTCTGTTGCAGGCGGTTGTATACTTTCTTGCTGGTATGTACTTTTGTCGAAGCAGACCAGCCAGGCCGGAAAGACTGTTCAATTTCCCGGTCTGCTTTTTTTACGGCCTTGATGTAATCTGCCACAGTTCGTTTTTTAGGTTGACGTCTAGCGCGTTGTTTCATACTATAATGTCCATTTTAATTAAGGTAGTATGCACGCCGCATGCCCTAATTATACCACGCTTGGGTGCTTTTACAAGCATGCTCGTTTCATATCAGACAGCTGATCAGTTGAGATAGCTAGCTTTTAAACCTCTTATAACAGCGGAATTGAATCCGGCCTTATCCATTTCATTCAGACCTTTAATGGCAATACCACCCGGTGTTGTCACTTTATCAATTTCCACTTCCGGGTGTGTTCCATTTGCTTCCAATAAGGCCACAGCACCCTTGAGCGTTTGTAAAACCACATCCTTGGCCACATTTGGAGAAATACCCATTTCAACGCCACCTTCCATGGCAGCACGGATGTATCGGAAGGCATATGCAATACCGCATGATGAGAGTGACATAAGTGCGTTTAACTGAGTCTCCGGTACCAGCATGGCTTTGCCCATTTCATTAAAAATGGAAACAATCAGTTTTTCCTGTTTATCGGCGGCATTCCAGGATGAAATGCAGGAAAAGCTTTCCAGTGCATCAATGGCCGTGTTTGGAATAACACGAAATAAGGTAACGACTTCACCGTCCTTATCCGGAAAAAGTGTTTGTAACTTTTCCAGGGAAACACCAGCTGCAATTGATAACACTATTTGTCTACTGTAGTCTATACTGTCAGCTATTTCGTGAGCAACTGTTTCAACCAGCCAAGGTTTGACAGCCAGTATGACAATGTCGGCTCCGGCTACACATTCGCGGTTGGACTGAAGGCAGGTGAAGTCCGGATTGAACGATTGTATCGCTTGCAGGTTTTTTTCATTGATATCACTGATTGAAATGTTTTTGGCTGATACCAGGCTACCCTGACTCAAGCCTCTGGCAATAGCTCCACCTATATTGCCAGCTCCGATAATACTGATTTTCATCTTCTACTATTTTTTTGTTTAAGGACAGATGGAACACCGCATGCCGATTATCATCTGCTTGGGTGCCTGGTACAGGCATGCTCGTTTCATACTATAATAATTTTTCGTTTAGTTAGAAATCTCATCCAAAATCTCCGAAAAGGCCTTCAGGAACATATCTGCCTGTTCCATGCTCAACGATAATGGCGGCAGCAAACGAATAATATTGGTTCCACTTACGCCTGTAAAGATATGTTTTTCAAACAATAATTTATGCCGAATATCCTTAATGGGTTGTTCAAACTCCAGACCAATCATCAAACCCATTCCGCGTACTTCCTTAATCTGAGGGAACTTTTTCAATGCCTTGATCAGATAAGATCCCACCTTTGCTGCATTTTCCGTCAGATGTTCCTGTTCCATGACTTCCAGAACGGCTAAACCTGCTGCACAGGCCAGATGGTTACCGCCAAAGGTGGTGCCAAGCATGCCATACACAGGCTTGAACAGGGGACTGATCAGTATACCGCCCATGGGAAATCCGTTGCCAATACCTTTGGCCAGGGTGATCAGATCAGGTCGGATATCCGCGTGCTGATGTGCAAAAAACTTGCCGCTACGGCCATATCCGGATTGTATTTCATCAAGAATCAGAATGGTGCCTGTTTCCGTGCAAGCCTGGCGGATATCTTGTAAAAATTCCTTGTCAGGAACCCTGATACCTCCGATACCAATGATACCTTCAATGATTACCGCACAATATTCTTCGGAAGACAGCGTCTGGCGGACAGTTTTGCTGTCGTTCAACGGCAGAAAAGTAACCTGAACGTCGCTGTTGATCGGAGCACAGATTTTGGGATTGTCTGTTACCTGAACAGCGGATGATGTCCGGCCGTGAAAACTTTTTTTGAAGGAAATCACCTTTTTTCTGCCTGTATGAAAAGAAGCCAGTTTCAAGGCGTTCTCGTTGGCTTCCGCCCCTGAATTGATCAGAAACAAGCTGTAATCGTCATAGCCACAGGCTTTACCCAACTTTTTGGCCAGTTCGATCTGCAGCGTGTTGACAACAGAGTTGGAGTAAAAGCCCAGTTTGGACACTTGTTCAGCTATTTTCCGGACATACGTCGGGTGTGAATGACCGATTGATATGACGGCATGTCCACCATACAGATCCAGGTATTGGGTCCCATTGTCGTCCCAAATGGTACAACCTTCGCCCTTAACGATGTTGATGTCGAACAAAGGATATACGTCAAATAAATTCATGGTTTCTCAATTATCATGTTGATGATTAAAACGCCTGTGATTTCAGATTCAGGCCTGTCTTTTCATCCAGACCGAACATCAGGTTCATATTTTGTACGGCTTGTCCGGATGCACCTTTCAGCAAATTGTCAATGACCGAAAGAACCAGCAGCTTTTTATCATATTTTTCCAGATGCAGCAAACACTTATTGGTATTGACCACTTGTTTCAGGTCAATAGCATTGTCGGTAACAAAAGTGAAGGCCGCCTGCTTGTAAAAGTTTTCGTACAATGTCCTGGCTTCTTCGAGGCTTCCATCAAAATTAGTGTATGCACTGGCAAAGATACCCCGGGCAAAATCGCCACGAACCGGTATGAACAGGATGTCTTCACTGAAATTACGTTGCAGTTGCTTCAACGATTGACGTATTTCCTGCAAGTGCTGATGGGTAAACGGTTTATAAACGGAAATGTTGTCATTGCGCCAGCTGAAGTGCGTGGTTGAGGATGGTTTGACTCCTGCTCCCGTTGATCCGGTAATGGCGTTCACGTGCAAATCGGCTTTAATAAGGCCATTGGCGGCCAATGGTAATAAAGCCAGCTGAATGCAGGTGGCAAAACAACCCGGATTAGCCACGTGCTGTGCCTGGCAGATAGTTTCGCGATTCAATTCCGGTAAGCCATAGACGAAATCATGATCAGGCCGTTGCTGACGGTAATCGGTTGACAGGTCAATGATTTTTACAGAGGCAGGCACCTTGTTTTCCTCGATAAACTTCCTGCTGTCACCGTGAGCTGAGCAAAGGAACAGCACATCAACCTGATTAAGCGGCAACGTATTTGTAAAGACAAGGTCACATTCTCCGGTAAGTCCGCTATGTACATCCGATATCTTGTTCCCTGCATTGCTGCTGCTGTTTACAAAAACAACATACGCTTCCGGATGATTGATCAGCACCCGTAACAATTCTCCGGCAGTATAGCCGGCTCCTCCAATAATTCCAATGCGTATCATGCTGATTTATTCTTTGCCATTCTTTTTCTGGACAGCGTGGTATATTTTGATGGAATTTCCAAGAATCCTGGTGAATCCTTTTGCATCATCGGCTGTAAAGGCTTTCTGGGTTTCACCATATTCTCCGAACTCAGACTTCATCAGATCGAACGGACTGTCCACTCCAACCAAAACATAATGGTAGGGTTTCAGTTGGACAATGACACGTCCGGTCACATTTTGCTGGGTGCTTTCCAGGAAAGCCTCACAGTCGCGCATGACGGGTTCTAGGTATTGGGCCTCATGCAGGAACATACCATACCAGTTACCAATCTGGTCTTTCCAGTACTGTTGCCATTTAGTCAACGTATGTTTTTCGAGCATTTTATGGGCGTTGATGATCACCATAGGGCCGGCAGCTTCAAATCCGACACGTCCTTTTATACCAATGATGGTATCTCCGATGTGCATATCACGTCCTATTGCATACCGGGAAGCAATGGCTTCCACTTTCTGGATAGCATTCACTTTATCGCTGAAGACTTCTCCATTGACAGCTTCGATTTCCCCTGCTTTGAAATCAATGGTCAGCGTTTCTTCACCAGTAGCTGTCAATTGGGATGGATAAGCTTCCTCCGGTAATGTCTGGTCTGATTTCAGTGTTTCCTTACCTCCAATGGAAGTACCCCACAACCCTTTGTTGATGGAATATTCCATTTTTTTGAAATCGGCTTCAAAACCATGTTTTTTCAGGTAATTGATTTCGTATTCACGGGTCAGTACCATATCCCTTGTCGGCGTCAGAATAGAGATATCAGGAGCAAGTACGTTAAACGTGAGGTCAAAACGAATCTGGTCATTGCCGGCTCCGGTGGATCCATGGGCGACATAGCTAGCGCCGATTTCCTTAGCATATTCAATGATGGCAATGGCTTGAAAAATACGTTCCGAACTGACCGAAATGGGATAAGTACCATTTCTCAGCACGTTGCCGAAGATCATATACCTGATGCTCTTTTCATAATAATCGTTGGTTATATCGAGAGTCACGTGTTTTACGGCACCTAATTTATAAGCGTTTGCTTCGATGGCTTTCAGGTTTTCCGGGCTAAATCCACCGGTGTTGGCTACTGCGGTATATACATCATACCCTTTTTCTTCTGATAAATACTTGGCGCAAAACGAAGTATCCAAACCTCCGCTGAATGCTAATACAACTTTTTCCTTCATTGATATAATGATTAACGAACTAATTATCTGTTTTATAATGACGATAGACAGGCCTTTTGTCTTTACGGTTTTGCATCCTTTTTGTCTATTGAGTCCTTCTCATGTTCCCTGGGATCGTACAACATCGCTGTACACATGCAGAACCTACGATTCTGCCGTTGCAGGATGTCATAGTTAACACAGCTTTGGCATCCTTTCCAAAAGGATTCGTCATCGGTAAGTTCGGCATAGGTGACAGGCCGGTAACCCAGCTCATAATTGATTCTCATAACAGCAGCACCGGTAGTCAGACCAAAGAGCTTGGCATTGGGAAATCGGGTACGTGACAATTCAAAAGCCCTGTGCTTGATACGTTTGGCTAAACCCTGACCGCGGAATTTCTCTACAACAATCAAACCAGAGTTGGCGACAAATTGTTTGTTTCCCCATGTTTCAATGTAACAAAAACCAGCAAATTCCTTGCCATTCAGGGCGATAATGGCTTTCCCTTCCAGCATTTTCTGAGTGAGGTATTCTGGTGTTCGCCTGGCAATACCCGTTCCACGGATTTTTGCAGCGTTAGCGATGGTCTCAAGTATGGTATCGACGTATTCGACGTGTGAAGCGTCAGCGATCAATACATCAATTTCAGTTGTCATGTCTTTAAGCGTGTTTCTGGATAATGGTGTCAGACATTCTGAATGATAGGGGTATGTCTGGCAGCTACTTGTTATTGAATGGGCAGCACTTCGGATAAAGTACGAAGCAGTTCAGCCCGTGTCACATGTTCTTTTGGAATGATAAGGATGGTATCATCACCGGCTATGGTTCCCAATATTTCTGAGGATGTTTTTTGGTCGATGTCTGCTGCAATGCTGCCGGAGTAACCGGGTTTCGTCTTCACAACGGCAAAAACACCACAAAAATCGATGGACAGAAAACCGCTGACTGTGTATCTTCCCAGGTCGGTTGATTTGATCCAGCTCTGTCTGTTGATGCCAGATTCCTCAGGCAGCAAATAGACATAACTTCCTTCGTGGTCAGGCATCTTGGCGACTTTAAGTTGCTTAAGGTCTCTTGACAGGGTGGCTTGTGTCAAATCAAAATTGTTCTGTTGAAGCAAGGCCAGCAACTCTTCCTGACTACCGATTTTATTGGTGCGAATCAGGTCTTTAATGAGTAGTAGTCTGTTCGATTTGTCCTTCATTGTTTATTCTGAGCTTGGTTTGGTTTGAATAAAAATACAATTGATCCGCAAAAATAACCATTTTTACAGAGTAAACCAAACAGATTATGTATTTTATTTCATGAAAAGAGTATTTATGCATTAAATAGCGCATAAGGAACTAATTTATATGCATTTACTGAGAAAAGAGTAATTTGGTTAAAACGATTTCCAACCTTGAGCAATCAACTCGGTTTCGTTGCCATCTCGTGTAATTAAACGGCAACCCATTTTCTGGGGACAAATATGACCGATTAGCTTGATTTGTTGCAGGTTGTTGATAGCTTCATGCATGGAAAGCGGTACGGTGAACAATAATTCGTAGTCCTCACCACCATTCAGGGCGGCAGTTGTCAGGCTAAGGTTCATTTCCTCAGCCAGAATGGCAGCCTGGTAATCGATGGGTATCTTTTCCTCATATACCCTGCAACCGCAAGCACTATTTGTACAAATATGCAATAATTCGGATGACAAGCCGTCAGAAATATCAATCATGGATGTCGGAACAAGGCTGTTTTTATCGAGCAGCTCAATAATATCTTTTCTGGCTTCAGGTTTTAGTTGCCGTTCCAACAGGTATTCCCTTCCGGTAAAGTCTGGGTTGATCGTGTTGGTCTGATTAAATACACACTTTTCCCGTTCAAGCAACTGAAGTCCCATGTAGGCAGAGCCCAGATCGCCGCTTACACAAATCAGATCATTTTCCCTGGCTCCACTTCGTAGTACCGTTTTCCCTTTCGTTGCAGCACCAATGCAGGTAATGCTGACAGTCAGACCAGTCATAGATGAAGTGGTATCTCCACCCACAATATCAACGCCATAGTTATCACAGGCTAATTTGAGTCCGGTATACAAATCATCCAGCTCTTCCACGCTGAAACGTTTGGATACACCCAGTGAAACGATGAGTTGTTTGGGGTGTCCGTTCATGGCATAAATATCCGAAAAATTGACGATGGCTGCCTTGTATCCCAAATGCTTTAACGGAGTATAGGTCAGATCAAAATGGATGCCTTCCAGTAAAAGATCGCTGGTGACCAGCACCTCGTTGTCTCCATAATCCATAACAGCAGCATCATCTCCGACTCCAATCAGGCTTGAGCTGTTTTTCAGCCGGATGTCTCCCGTCAAATGACGAATTAATCCGAATTCACCGTATTCACTGATTTCGGTCCGTTGTTTTTCTGCCATGTTATAATTGGTTGATAAGTTCTCGCATGATCATCGTCATTTTTGGTTGAGCCTTCAGGGCTGCCAATTGAACATCCTTATGGGTTACTTCTTCAATTTTTCCATCCACCCCAAGGTCAGTGATGACAGACATGGCAAACACCTCAAGACCCGCGTGACGGGCTACAATGACTTCAGGCACAGTTGACATACCAACAGCGTCAGCTCCGATCATCTTAAAAAAACGGTATTCGGCAGGGGTTTCAAATGTTGGACCGGATGTCCCCAGATAAATGCCTTCAATAACCTTTATACCTAGTTTATTGGCAATTTCAAGTGCTTTTTTCCTAAGTCTTTGGGAATAGGCATCACTCATATCGGGGAAACGGGTGCCTAATCGTTCGTCATTCTTACCATGCAACGGATGTTCTGGAAAATGGTTGATGTGATCCGCGATGATCATCAGGTCTCCAATTTCAAAGTCGTCTCGCATGCCACCTGCTGCATTGGATACAAACAGCGTCTTAATGCCAAGTGCTTTAAAAATCCGAACGGGGAAGGTCACTTGATTCATGCCATATCCTTCGTAATAATGAAAACGACCTTGCATAGCAACAATGTCTACATTGCCCAATTTCCCAAAAATCAGTTTGCCATTATGGCCTTCCACCGTTGAAATAGGGAAATTGGGTATGGTTGAATAAGCAATTTCCTGTTTGTCTGTAATATCATTGGCCAGTTCTCCAAGACCGGTTCCAAGAATGATGGCTGTTTCTGGTTTATTGTGCATCCGTTGCTGGATCCACGAGGCGGTTTCGTTTATTAATTCGTACATAATCAAGAATTTTTTTATCAAATAAGACTCCTTCTTCATCGAGGAACCTGATCGTTAATGTGGGGAAATAGCAATAGGATAGTAATCCCTCAAACCGGGAGTCACCAAGCATACGAACGCTGTCTTTTTCGGTAGTCAGGATAACCCCACCTGCTTGCCTGATTTTCTCAAAAGCTTCCTGGATATGGTGTATATCCTTGTTTCTGAATTTATGATGGTCTGAGAATAATAAGGTTTGAACAGTAGGGCAATACGATTGAACATAACTGATATATGGAGCAGGAGACGCAATGCCTGCAACCATCAATACGGGTAAGCGGTTTTCCAGTATCTTTTCCATCGTCATCAATGCCGTTTCGGGTTCTTCCGAAGAAATTGTCCTGGGTAACACCGGAATCAAGTCGCCGTAATCCAACGTAGAATAATACAATGTCTGATGAGAATATAGTTTTAATGTCATGGATATCAATCTTCTATCAATTGGTTTCAAATCCGGCGGACATTTGGTAATCACAATCATACCAGCCCGTTTATACTGTGAGGCTGGTTCGCGCAGGTTACCTGCCGGAAGAAGAATATCTCTGGTTATTAATCGGTTATAATCAATCAACAAAATTGAAATGCCAGGAATCACATAACGGTGTTGAAAAGCATCGTCCAATAAAATAACAGCCACAGGAGGAGTCATTTGCTTGTCAGACAGAAGAGTAATGCCTCGTCGCCTGTTTTCATCGACAGCAACAAGTACGCCTGGTAGTTTTTTTGAGATCTGAAGGGATTCATCCCCTAAATCATCAACGCTGGAAGACTCATTTGCCAGATAAAACCCTTTGCTTTTACGTTTGTACCCCCGGCTTAATACGGCAACATGTTGGTCTTTAGCCAATAAACGTGCCAGGTATTCGGTCATAGGAGTCTTGCCGGTTCCTCCTACCGTAATGTTTCCAATGGAGATGAGTGGCACATCAAAACGGACAGAAGGCAACAATTCCATGTTGAACAGTATGTTTCTTACCCATACTCCGATGCCGTACAGACAGGAACACGGAAAAAGCAACAATCGTAAACGGGAATAGGTATTCATCGTATATCTATATTATCCATCCTTGCAAGAACTCCTGTCTCAATGTTGGCTTGTTTTAGTTTGACAAAGGGGGAATATTCATCTCCAAGGAAGGCCAGCGCAATTTTTATTTTGGTTTGCTGCATCAGTTCATGCATCAATTCGGTCATAAAATCTTTCTTTTCGGGGTAATATACCATCCCATAATCCTTGATCTTTCCTAATTCGGCAGCAACTTCAATGGCCCGTTCAATACCACCGGTTTCGTCGGCTAACCCTAATTCAACGGCTTTGGCCCCCGTCCATACACGTCCTTCAGCAATGGACTTCAATTTTTCAGGTTTAATGTTGCGACCTTCGGCACAACGTTTGACAAACAGTTCGTAACCATTTTCAATATAACGCTGAATCTTTTGCTTTTCAATGGCGGTCATTGGCCTGGTTATATTGCCCAGATCGGAAAGTTCGTTGGTTTTGACCACGTCAAAATCAAGACCAATCTTATCAGTCAGTTTGTCAAAATTTGGAAAAACACCAAAAATTCCGATGGATCCTGTCAAGGTATTGGGAGAAGCAATAATCTTGCTGGCATTGCAGGATATATAATAGCCGCCTGATGCAGCATAAGTGCCCATAGATACAACTATCGGTTTTGTGGCTTTTAAATCTTTTAAAGCTTTCCATATTTGTTCAGAAGCATAGGCACTTCCTCCTGGTGAATTCACACGGAGGACAACGGCCTTGATGTGATCGTTTTCTCTGATTTTTTCGATTTCCTCCAGCATTTTATCAGAGATGATACCTTCTGATCCTTCGTCTGTGATGTCACCCTCGGCATACAGGACAGCGATTTTATCCTTGATGTACTGTTGATTTTTTTTTGGAACAAGTAATAGTTCATTGACTGAAACCATCTTCAGGTCGCTTCGTTTGTCCAGCCCATTCAAGGCTGCCAAGTAGTCTTTGACTTCACTTTCATATAACAGGCTGTCTATCATTTTTACTGTCAACAGTTCGCTGGCTTGGGAAAACAACAGGTTTTGATCAGCCAGCCGGTTTAACTCCTCAGCTGTCATTGATCGCGATGTTGCAATTTCTCTGACCAGATGATTCCAGATGCCATTCAGGTATTCACTTGTCTGGAGTCTGTTTTCAGGACTCATTTGAGTGTTAGTGTATGGTTCTACGGCAGATTTGAACGTACCAACCTTGAAAATTTCGACCTTAACACCCAGTTTCTCCAGTGCTTTTGTGAAATAGACCGGAGTAGCTGCCAATCCGCACCAGTTGAGCATTCCTGAAGGATTGATAAAAATTTTATCAGCTGCAGAGCTGACAAAGTATTCACGCTGATCATACATATCTCCGTAAGCGATAATGTATTTGCCGGATTTTTTAAAATCAATCAAAGCATCCCGAATTTCTTCGACAGTAGCAAATCCTGCATTTATTGTCCCAGCTTCCAGGTAGATACCTTTAATCTCATCACTTGTTTTGGCTTTCTTGATAGCTGCCAGTATGTCATCCAATCCTTGCTGACATTTTTCTGTATTGACGGGAAGTCCGGGTATTGCAAAATCAAACGGATTGTCTTGTCCTTGTTCGAGAATTTCTCCGTCAAGTGATAGTTTCAGAACACTGTTTTCCTGAAGCTCGAATTGTTTGTCAGAACTTGATATGGCCCCGGCCACTGCCAATAAAATGAGAAACAGAAGTAATCCTGAAATCAGTATGCCGACTATCGTAGCCAGCGTGAATTTGAGAAATTGTTTCATACTATACTATTTTTTCGTTCAAGGTAGTATGCACTCCGCATGTCCAAATTATACGGTTCTTGGATGTTTTGTATAAGCATGTTCGTTTGATATGTATAGGGTATGTATTTTTCCAATTAAGTATACAAAGA
>Ga0153915_10000265_pt1 | contig 47494 bp, 44 predicted proteins | sample Opewatmetagenome_2_FD_107003 | JGI IMG/M metagenome (GOLD analysis project Ga0153915, IMG submission 107003) | Freshwater wetland microbial communities from Ohio, USA - Open water 3 Core 3 Depth 3 metaG | ecosystem: Environmental > Aquatic > Freshwater > Wetlands | place: USA: Ohio, Lake Erie...
CGGTGCGCCGCGCCCAGTCGCTCATCGTCGACTCGTGCAGGGTGTCGGCGCCGGAGAGCACCAGCTTGAGGCGGCGTCAGTTCACCTTGTCGGTGTCCTTGTGGTCCTTCAGGTACTCGAAGAGGGTGGGGACGCCGAAGAAGACGGTGGCCTGGTACCGCTCCATGGCCGCCAGGATCGCCTCGGTGTCCGGGCTGGTGAAGAGGAGGAGCAGGTTCCCCTGGGCGAGCCCGTTCAGCATGATCGCCACCTGCCCGTAGATGTGGAAGAAGGGGAGGAAGGCGACCACCACCTCCTTGCCGTCCTCGAAGGTGGGGAAGGCGGCGTGCCCCACGGCCCGCGCCGCCAGGAGGTTCCGGTGGGTGAGCATCACCCCCTTGGGGTGGCCGGTGGTGCCGCCGGTGTAGGGGAGGGCGGCGATGTCGCGCTCGGGATCCACCTCGACGCGGGGCGGCTCGGGCGGGTGGGCCTTGAGTAGGTCTTGGAGCCAGTGGAGGTCGGCCGCCGGCGCGATCCGGGGCGAGCCCAGGTTCACGTCGGAGAAGATCTTGCCGAGGAAGCCCTTGCCCAGGAAGCGCCACAGCGCCGGGAGGTACTCGCCCACGTTGGTGACCACCACCAGGTCGAGGGGGGCGCCGCACTTCGCCACCTTGTCGTGGAGGATGTCCTGGCAGACGATCACGCGGGCACCGCTGTCCTCGAGCTGGAACCGGACCTCGTGGCTCGTGTAGGCGGGGCTGATGGGGGTCACGGTGGCCCCGCACTTCAGCGCGGCGAAGTAGGCGATGATGAACTGGGGGCTGTTCAGCAGGTAGAGGGCCACCCGGTCACCCTTGCGCACCCCGTGGTGGGCGAAGGCGCGCGCCAGCCGGTCGGTGGCCTCGCGCAGCTCGCGGTAGGTGATGCTCCGGCCGTAGAACACCACCGCCGGCCGCTCCGGGGAGCGCGCGGTGGCCTCGTCGAACGCCTGGGCCACCGATCCGGGCGGCAGGTCCACGTTCTCGGGGACGCCCGCCTGGTAGAACTTCAGCCACGGCCTGGCGAGATACCGCTCCATCGCGTCCATTCGCTCCTCCTCGGCGCCGATCCCTCGGCGCAGGAAACCACGAAACCGGGCCGGCCTCACGACGCGCCGAGTCGTCCCCCGCCGGGCGAGCCGCCCGCCGCCGCACGCTCTTGCAGCACGCGCCAGGCCACCTTCCCGGTGGCCGACCGGGGCAGCGACTCGGCAAACTCGAAGATCCGCGGGACCTTGTAGCCCGCCATCCGCTCCCGGCACCACGCGGCGATCTCCTCGCCGCTGGCCCGCGCCCCGGCGCGAAGCACCAGCACCGCCTTCACCGTCTCGCCACGATACTCGTCGGGCGCGGCGACGATGCAGCACTCCTGGATGGCCGGGTGGGCGAACATCGCCGCCTCCACCTCGGCCGGCCACACCTTCATCCCGGCGCAGTTGATCATCCGCTTCAGTCGATCGGTGAAGAAGAAGTACCCCTCCTCGTCGACGTAGCCGAGGTCCCCGGTCCGGAAGAAGCGCTGGCCGTCGAGCTCGACGAAGCTCTCGGCGGTCTTGGCCGAGTCGTTCCAGTACTCCTGGAATACCTGCGGCCCCCGGATGACGATCTCGCCGGTCCGTCCCTGCGGAACCTCCTGCAGCGTCTCGATGTCGAGGACACGGGCCTCGGTGGAGTAGATGGGGATGCCGAGGCAGTGCTTCTTGGGCCGCACCAGCGGGTTGATGTGGGAAGGGGCCATCGTCTCGGTGAGCCCGTAGCCCTCCATGTACTCGAGGCCGGTTGCGTCCAGCAGCTTCTCGGCGACGGCGGCCGGCATGGCGGCGCCGCCGCCGGTGATGACCCGGAGGCTGGAGAGGTCGTAGTCCCCGAGCCGCGGGTGGGCGAGGAAGTCCACCACCATGGTGGTGATGTTGGTCCAGATGGAGACGCGGTACCGCGAGATGAGGCGGGCGGCGGCCTCCCGGTCCCAGCGCGGGAGGATCACGAGGGTGTGCCCCGCGTAGACCGAGGCGTTCATCACCGACTGCATCCCGGTGACGTGGAAGAACGGGAGGCACGCCAGGGCGACGCTGTCGGGGGTGGTGGAGCCGATCCAGGAGGGGGCGGCCACCGCCGTGAACATCACCGAGCGGTGGGTGTGGACGCAGCCCTTGGGGCGCCCGGTGGTGCCGGAGGTGTAGGGCATGACGGCGCGGTCGTCCGGGCCGGCGGCGTGGGGATGTGGGGCGCGGCCCGCCGCCAGGGCCTCCTGCCAGGGAACGACGCCGGCGTGCGCGGGGACGTTCCGGGGGGCCGCGACGAATTCCGGAATCTCGAGCTCGGTGGGGGCGGTGAGGTAGTCGGAGTAGGTGACCACCACCGCGTGGGAGAGGAGCGTCTCGCCGAGGAGGGGCTGGATCCGCGGGAAGACTTCCTGGGCGACGATGGCGATGCGCGCGCCGCTGTCCTGCACGAAGTGGCGGAGCTCCTCGGTGACCAGGGCCGGGCTCATCGGAACCACCACCGCGTCGGCGCGCAGGATGGCGTAGAAGGCCACCAGGAACTGGGGGCAGTTCTGCATGTCGAGGAGCACCCGGTCGCCGCGCCGCACCCCGCAGGCGTGCTGCAGGTACCCCGCCAGCCGCTCCGCCTCCTCGCGGAGCCGCGCGTAGACGAGCACCGAGTCGTAGAAGACCGTGGCCGCCCGGTCGGGGTAGCGCCGCGCGGTGACCTCGAGGTTCGCGAACACGCTCGTCTGCGGAGGCGTGAGCTCGTGGGCCTGGCCGGCAGGCCAGTGGGCGTGGTGGGCGACCCAGGCCGGCCGCCGCGTCGCCTGCTGATCAGCCATGGCGTTGCTCCCTGTCCTTTCGGTCCTGCGCGGCGATGGCCTCCCGCGCCGCGCGCCACCGCTCCGGCGTCCAGTGCCGGAGCTCGTAGAAGTTGCCCCCGGTGGCGAGGTGGAGGCCGCCGTCCATGAAGATCGACTGGCCGGTGAGCCAGTCGCACCCGTCCGACAGCAGGAAGGTGGCGAGGTTGGCGAGCTCCTCGGTGGTCCCGGCGCGGCCCATGGGGTTCTGCTCCCGCTGGCGCGCGCCCGGCTCCTGCCCCGGGCTCAGGCGGGCGCTCATCCCCTCGGTGGGGATCTCCCCCGGTCCCACGGCGTTGAGGCGGATGCCGTGCCGGGCCCACTCGATCGCCAGCGACCGGGTCATGGCCTCCACCGCCGCTTTGCTCATGGTGGAGGGCACCACGAAGGGGCCGCCGTTCTCCACCCAGGTGACGATGATCGACAGCACGCTCCGCATCGGGCTTCCGGGTCGCCAGCCCGCGGCGATCCAGCGCTTCCCCACCGCCTGGGTCACGTGGAAGGTGCCGTGCATGACGATGTGGGCGATGGCCTCGAAGCCGCGCCGGGAGAGGCTCTCGGTGGGGCAGATGAAGTTGCCGGCGGCGTTGTTCACGAGGCCGGCGAGCGGAGGGCCGCCGTCGAAGACGTCGGCCACCATCCGCTCCACTGTGTCGGCGTCGCGGATGTCGACCCCGTAGGCGTCCACCCTCCCCCCGTGGCGGTCGGTGAGCTCCCGGGCCGTCTCCTGGCAGACCCCCAGGCGCCGCCCGCAGATGACGAGGCTCGCTCCCAGGTCCAGGAGCCGCCCGGCCATGGCCTTCCCGAGGCCGGTGCCCCCGCCGGTCACCAGGATGCGCTTCCCGGACATGAGATCGGCTCGGAACACGGTCAGCCTCCTCGCGCGCGCCTGGTGGCGCGGCGCCCCTGCCCCTGGCCGCCGGCTGCCGGATGGGGCATACCCTTCCCCGGATGAACGTCCTCCAGGCCATCGGCCGCCACGTGCCCTTCGCCGAGCTCCTCGGGGTCCGGGTGGCCCATCACGAGCCGGGGCGCGCCGTCCTGGAGATCGACCTGCGCCCCGACCTCATGAACAGCTGGCAGGTCGCCCACGGCGGGGTGGTGATGACGCTCGCCGACATCGCCCTCGCCGTCTCGGCGCTGACCCTGGACACCGGGGCGAAGGGGGCCATGACCATCGAGCTCAAGGTGAGCTTCATCGGCCCGGGCGTCGGGACCCTGGTGGCGGAGGGGCGTTGTCTGCGCGCCGGGCGCTCGCTCGCCTTCTGCGAGGGGGAGGTGCGCGACCGCGGGGGGAAGCTCGTGGCCAAGGCCCTCGGGACCTTCCGGCTTCGGCGCGGGCGGGCCTCGCCGGGCGACGCCGTCGCGCCGGACGACGCCGAGTCCTGAGGGGCCGAGCGCGGCCCACGGGATCTCCGCCGGTCGACTCACGCGGGCAAGAGCCTCCCCTCCCGGAGCTCGGGGACGACGGGATAGAGGTCCCGCTGCGCCGCGAAGGCCACCTCCCGCTCCAGGCCCAGCTCCCGCATCATCCGGCCCACGCGGCTGCTGGAGAGGCATTCGAGGGGATCGCTCCGGTCGTGGAGCAGCCGCGCCGCCAGCGCCGCGTCGCTGAGCTCGTGCGCGCCCTCTCCCCGCCCGGCGAGGAGCGAGACGAGCCGCCCGGCGCCGTAGAAATCCTCGAGGTTGAAGGCGTCGGCGGAGCCGGCGCAGGCGATGAGCACGGTGTCGTCGCCCGCCGTCCGGAGGAGGTGGTCCACGACGGCGGCGGCGTTGAGGAGCGCCGCGGCGTAGACCCGCGACGCGCCGCTCGCCTGGCGCAGCGCCACCGTGCCGTTGGTGGTGGCGTAGATGAGGGCCCGCCCCGAGACGCCGCGATCGAGGAGGGCGAGGGGGGTGGGCGGGTGGAAGCCGGGCAGCGTCACCGCGTCCCGCTCCCCGGAGAGGAGGTAGGAGCCAGCGGGACGGCGCTCCGCCTCGGCCCGGGCCCCCGCCCCGTCGGCGGCGGGGACCACCTCGGACGCGCCGTGGGCGAGGACCGCCACCATGCTGGTCGTGGCGAAGAGCAGGTCGACGACCACCACCACCTTGCCGGGCAGCCGGTGCCGGTCCAGCTCTTCCTTCTTGGCGAGGACGTGGATCTTCGCCATCAGGTCCCTCTCCGCCGGACCATCCCCCACCCCTCCATCTCCATCACCCTCTCGCCCGCCTGGTTCACCACCTCCCAGGCGTTCCGGAGGAGCCCGAGGTGCGGCTTGCTCCTCATGGGGCGCTTCTCCAGCAGGGTGATCCGAAGCCGGAGGGTGTCGCCGGGACGGACCGGGCGCACCCAGCGCACCTTCTCCACGCCCGGCGAGCCCGCCGCGGCGGACCTGCCGAGCTCCCCGTCGCAGAACATGCGCATCGCCAGGGCGCAGGTGTGCCAGCCGCTGGCCACCAGGCCGCCGAACGGGGAGAGGCGAGCCGCCTCCTCGTCCACATGGAAGGGCTGCGGGTCGAACTGGCGGGCGAAGGCGACGATCTCTTCCCGGGAGACGGTGACGCTCCCGTACTCGCGGACGGAGCCGACCTCGTAGTCCTCCCAGTGGACCTTGCCGTCTTCCATGGCTCCTCGCTCCGATTCTAGCCCAGCCCGTGGATGCGCCCCCGGTCGAGGGCGCGCGCCGCCTGCCCACCCATGGCCCGCACCCAGTGGATGAGGGGACCGAAGCGCTCGTCACGCGTGTGCCCCTCCACATAGCGGCGGTAGATCTGCTGGACGATGACCGCGATCTTGAAGAGCGCGAACGCGTAGTAGAAGAGGACCGGCCCCACGGCCCGGCCGCTCTTCCCGGCGTACCGCTCCACCAGCTCCAGGCGGGAGAGGCTGCCCGGGAGCGCGGTGGGTCCGTGGAGGCGGGCCCGCAGCTCGGCGGGGTCGTCCGGGTCGGTCCAGTAGCCGAGCATGGTGCCGAGGTCCATGAGCGGATCGCCCACGGTGGCCATCTCCCAGTCGAGCACCGCGACGATGCGGGTGGGATCGGCGGGATCGAGCACGACGTTGTCGTACTTGTAGTCGTTGTGGATGAGGGCGGCGCCGCTCTCGGGCGGCATGTTCTGCGCCAGCCAGGCGGCCGCCGCCTCCACCCCGTCGATCTCCTCGGTGCGGGCGGCCTGGTAGCGTTCGGTCCAGCCCTTCACCTGGCGCGCCACGTACCCCTCGGGGCGCCCCACCGCCGCCAGGCCGGTGGCGACCAGGTCGACGGCGTGGAGCTCCGCCAGGTTGTCGACGAGCGCGGTCGAGGTGGCGCGCAGGAGCTCGGGAGTGAGGGACACGCCGAGCTCCGAGCCGTCGCCACGGACGATCACGCCGCGCACTCGCTCCATGAGGTAGAAGCGGGCGCCGATGACCGACTCGTCGTCGCAGAAGGCGAGGGGGCGGGGCGCCCGCCGGTACGCCCCCTGGAGCGCCGAGAGGATGGTGTACTCGCGGCGCATGTCATGGGCATGTTTCACCTTGACGCCGAAGGGGGCGCGCCGCAGCACCGCCTCCCGGTCCCCGAGCCGAACCAGGTAGGTGAGGTTGGAGTGTCCCTTGGGGAACTGGAGCACGGAGAGGGGCCCGGTGGCATCGGGAAAGACCGACGCCAGGAAGGGGCGGAGCCGGTCGACGTCGACCCGTTCCTCCTCGCGGGTCGCGCTCGCCTCGTCGATGGGGAGGGAGGTCGGTCCCATCGCTCCTTCGCTCAGGCCTTGGGGGCGTAGCGCCGCAGGATGCGCTTGGCCACGTTGGCGATGTGCACCTCGTCGGCGCCGTCGTAGATGCGGCCGGCCCGCTCGTGCGCGTACCAGTAGGCGAGCGGGGTGTCGTCGGTCATGCCGAGCCCCCCGAGCGCCTGGATGGCGCGGTCGAGGACCCGGTTCAGGGTGCGCGCCACCGTGAACTTGATGAGGGAGATCTCCTCGCGCGCCGCGGGGGCCCCCTCGCGCACGATCTTCCAGCCGGCGTGCAGCACCATGAGCCGCGACGCATGGATCTCGGCCCGGCTCTCCGCGATCCACTGCTGCACCATCTGGCGGGAACCGAGAAGGTCGCCGGGCGCCAGCTCCCGCGTGGCGGCGTGCCGGCACATGATGTCGAAGGCCCGCTCGCAGATGCCGATCCAGCGCATGCAGTGGTGGATGCGGCCCGGGCCGAGCCGGTGCTGCGCGAGAACGAAGCCGCCGCCCTCGGGGCCGAGCAGGTTCTCGAGGGGAACGCGCGCCCCGTGGTAGGCCACCTCGCCGTGGCTCGCCCAGCCGCTGCCGCGGTGGCCCATCACCGAGATGTTCCCCACCAGCTCGAAGCCGGGGGTGTCGGTGGGGACGATGATCATGCTGGCGCGCTTGTAGGGGTCCTGCGCCTCCGGGTTGGTGACCGCCATGCAGACCGCGAAGGCGGCCCCGTCGGCGGCGGAGGCGAACCACTTGTGGCCGCGGATCACCCAGGAGCTCCCCTCCTTGCGGGCGGTGGTGCCCATCCACACCGGGTTCGAGCCCGCGAACTCCGGCTCGGTCATGGTGAAGCAGCTCCGGATCTCCCCGCGGGCAAGCGGGCCCAGCCAGCGCTCCTTCTGTGCCGCCGTCCCGTGCTCGAGGAGGAGCTCCATGTTCCCGATGTCGGGCGCCTGGGTGTTGAAGGCGTAGTGGCCGAGCGGGCTCTTCCCGAGCTCCTCCGAGAGGCAGGCGAACTCGACCAGGGAGAGGGCGGCGCCTCCCCACTCCCGGGGCAGGTGGGCCGTCCACAGCCCGGTCTCCCGGGCCCGGGCGCGCACCCCCTCGAGCTGGGGGAGCACGGCGGCGAACCCTCCGGCGCGGAACGCCTGCTCCAGGGGGAAGACCTCCTTCTTCATGAAGTCCCGCGCGATCTCGCGGAGCGAGCCGATCCGCTCCGACTCCGTGAAGTCCATCACTCCTCCTGTGCGCGGCCCGGGGCCGCGCCGTGCGCTGCGGATGGGGCGCCGGGCGGCGCCTTCTCGTGCGCGCTCCGGCTCACGAGATGCTCGCCCCCCCATCCACCGCCAGGTACTGGCCGGTGACGTGGCGGGAGGCCTCCGAGGCCAGGAACAGGACCACGCCCTTGAGGTCGTGCTCCCCGCCCAGGCGGCCGAGCGGCGTGCGGGCCACGACCGAGGCCTCGATCCGGTCGAGCAGCCCCTGGCTCATCTTCGAGGGGAAGAAGCCGGGGCAGATGGCGTTCACGTTGATGCCGTACCTGCCCCACTCGGCCGCCAGGGCGCGGGTGAGGTTCACGGCCGCCCCCTTGCTCGTGTTGTAGGCGATGGTGGTCATCTCCGGCGGGTTCCCGGAGAGGCCGGCCACCGAGGCGATGTTCACGATCTTCCCGGAGCGCCGCGGGATCATGCAGCGCCGGCCCACCTCCTGACTCAGGAAGAAGAGGGCGTCGATGTTGAGCCCCATCACCTTCCTCCAGCCGTGCGCCGGGTACTCCTCGGCGGGCGCCCCCCAGGTGGTGCCGGCGTTGTTCACGAGGACGTCGATGGGCCCGAAACGGCTCACCACCTGCTCCACCACCGCAGGGATGGTCGCGATCTGCGAGAGGTCGGCCGGGACGGCGAGCGCCTCGATTCCCTTCCCGCCGAGGTGCGCCACCGCCTGGTCCAGCGCGACCTGCTTGCGGGCGGTGAGGGCCACCCGCGCCCCCGCCTCCCCCAGGGCCTCGGCCATCTGCAGCCCGAGGCCGCGCGACCCGCCGGTGACCAGGGCCACCTTGCCCGAGAGGTCGAAGAGGCTCTTCACGTTCATGGCGGTCTCCTGGTTCCCTAGAGCCACTCCGGCCGGGTCTCCAGGCAGGTGGCGTCGAGCGAGTCGAGCAGCGCGAGCTGGGGCCCGGTGCGCGGCAGCTCCCAGCGGAAGAAGTAATGGCAGGCGGCGAGCTTTCCCCGGTAGAAGTGAGCTTCCTCCCCCGTGGCCGAGACCAGCCCCCGGATGGCCGCCAGCCCCTGCCGAAGCCACATCCAGGCCACCACCGCGTGGCCGAAGGCCTCGAGGTAGACGCTGGCGTTGGCGAGGCCCAGCTCGACGTCACGCGCCGTCGCCTCCCCGAGCCGGCGGGTGGTGGCGAGGAGCTGCTCCCAGGCGCGGGCCAGCGCCTCGCCGTGGGGCCGGAGCGGCTCATGCTCGGCGGCGCTCCGGACGTCGGCCTGGAGTGAACGGCCGACCAGCGCCAGCCCCCGACCCCCTCCGGCCGCCACCCGGCGCCCCAGGAGGTCGAGCGCCTGGATGCCGTTCGTCCCCTCGTGGATGGCGTTCAGCCGGTTGTCGCGGTAGAGCCGCTCGACGGGGTACTCGCGCGTGTACCCGTACCCTCCGTGCACCTGGATGGCGAGGTCGCTCGCCTCGAGGCAGAAGCGGGCCGGCCAGGCCTTGACCACCGGGGTGAGCAGGTCGAGCTGCGCCGCGGCGTCGGCCCGCGCCTCGGGGGTGCTCGCGGTCTCCTGGTCGTCGACGAGGCGGGCCGCGTGGAGGCAGAGCCCGAGCCCACCCTCCACGTAGGCCTTGCTGGCGAGGAGCATGCGGCGCACGTCGGCGTGCTCGACGATGGGCACCTGCGGCGAGCGCGGATCCTTGCTCCCGAGGGGGCGCCCCTGGGGTCGCTCGCGGGCGTACGCGAGGGCGTGGAGGTAGCTGGCGGTTCCGATCATCGCCGCGTTGAGGCCGACGCCGATGCGGGCCTCGTTCATCATGTGGAACATGTAGGCGAGGCCGCGGTGCGGCTCTCCGACGAGCTCGCCGCGGCACTGCCCCGCCTCGCCGAAGCTGAGCTGGGTCGAGGTGGTGCCGCGCCACCCCATCTTGTGGAACAGGCCGGCGAGGGAGACGTCGTTGGGCGCACCCAGCCTCCCCCCCTCCTCGACCCGGAGCTTGGGGACGATGAAGAGGGAGATGCCCTTCACGCCCGGCGGGGCGCCGGGGATCCGTGCCAGGACGAGGTGGACGATGTTCTCGGCGAGCTCGTGGTCGCCGGCGCTGATGAAGGTCTTGGTGCCGCTGATGGCGTAGCTGCCGTCCGCGGCGGGAACGGCCGAGGTGCGGACGTCGGCCAGCGACGAGCCGGCCTGTGGCTCGGTGAGGGCCATGGTGCCGAAGAAGCGGCCCGAGTGGAGATGGGGGAGATAGCGCTGCTGCTGCTCGGGGGAGCCGTGCGCGGCGATGAGGCTCGCGGCGGCGATGGTGAGCGAGGCGTAGGAGGTGGTGGCGACGTCGGCCCCCTCGAAGAAGGCCTGGCAGGCCCGGGCCACGGTGCTCGGCAGCTGCATCCCCCCCTGCGCGTAGTCGCGCGTCGCCGCCAGGAAGCCGGCGGCCACGTAGGCGTCGAGCGCCTCCTTCACCTCGGGGACGAGCCGCACCCGGGTGCCGTCGAAGGTGGGCTCGCTCTCGTCGGCGCGGTGGGCGTGGGGGGCGAACTTCTCGGCGGCGATCTCCAGGGCGGTGTCGAGGGCGCCGAGAAAGGTCTCCCGGGAGTGCTCCGAGAAGCGCGCGCGCTCGGTGAGGGCCTCCACCCCGAGGACCTCGAACAGCTGGAACTCCAGATCGCGGCGGCGGGCGATCCTCGACGTCATCGGCCTCGAGCCTCCCTGGCTCCGGACCGCAGGCCAGGGGCCGGGGCCGGCGGGAACGACGTTTCGCAAAGCAGCGGTGGTGCTCATCCTGGCACTCGCTCCTTGCCCGCGTCAACAGGGCCGTGCTAGTTTGTAGCCCTTTGGTACGCATCACGGACGGTTGTTTCGCGCTGCGAAACAGTCGGAAGGGGCGGAAGCATTCGCAGCCGGCCCGCGAGGGTGGGAGAATCCCCCTCTCCCGAAGGAACGACGCCGGCAGGAGTGAGGCTCATGGATCTCAGGTTCACCTCGGAGGAGCTGGAGTTCCGCGCGGAGGTGCGCCGCTTCCTGGACGCGAGCCTCCCGAAGGATCTGAGCGCCCGGGTGCTGGGGGGCCTCCACGTGTCGCGGGACGACACCGTTGCCTGGCAGAGGATCCTGCACGCGAAGGGCTGGGGCGGGCCGAACTGGCCCGTGGAGTTCGGCGGGACCGGCTGGGACCCGGTGCGCCAGTACGTCTTCGAGGAGGAGTCGGCCGCGGCCGGAGCGCCCCGCCTCCTTCCCTTCGGCCTCAAGATGGTGGGGCCGGTGATCATGCGGTTCGGCAACGCCGCCCAGCAGCGGCGCTTCCTGCCCCGGATCCTTTCGGCCGAGGACTGGTGGTGCCAGGGGTACTCCGAGCCGGGCGCCGGCTCCGACCTGGCCTCGCTGAAGACCACCGCCGAGCGGCGGGGCGACCACTACGTCGTGAACGGCCAGAAGACCTGGATCACGCTGGCGCAGCACGCCAACTGGATCTTCTGCCTGGTGCGGACCGACCCGGCGGCCAAGCCCCAGGCCGGCATCTCCTTCCTCCTCGTGGACATGCGGACGCCCGGGGTCACGGTGCGGCCCATCGTCATGCTCGACGGCGGCCACGAGGTGAACGAGGTCTGGCTCGAGGACGTCCTGGTGCCGCTCGAGAACCTGGTGGGCGAGGAGAACAAGGGCTGGACCTACGCCAAGTTCCTCCTCGGCCACGAGCGCACGAACATCGCCGGCGTGGGTGCGGCCAAGCGGGATCTGGCGCGGCTCAAGCAGGTGGCGGGGCTGGAGCGGAAGCACGGCAGGCCGCTCCTCCAGGACCCGCTCTTCGCCGCCCGCCTGGCCCAGGTGGAGATCGAGCTCATGGCCCTCGAGGTCACGAACCTCCGCGTCATCTCGGCCGAGGCGGAGCGCCGCGCCCCCGGCCCCGAGGCCTCCATCCTCAAGGTCAAGGGGACCGAGATCCAGCAGGCCATCACCGAGCTGCTCGTGCAGGCGGTCGGCCCCTACGCCCTGCCGTTCCGGCGGGAGGCGCTCCAGGCCGGGTTCGACGGGGAGCCGGTGGGGCCGGCGTACGCCGCACCGCTCGCCGCCACCTACTGCAACATGCGCAAGGCCTCCATCTTCGGGGGGTCGAACGAGATCCAGAAGAACATCATCGCGCAGATGATCCTCGGCCTGTAGGGAGCCCCCGATGCACTTCGGCCTCACCGCGGAGCAGCAGCTGCTCGCCGACACTGTCCAGCGCTTCCTTTCGCAGGAGTACGGCTTCGAGGCGCGCCGCAAGATCCTCCAGTCCCGGGAGGGCTGGAGCCGGGAGATCTGGTCGCGCCTCGCCGAGCTGGGGCTGCTCTCGCTCCAGGTCCCGGAGGCGCACGGCGGCATGGCTCCCGCCACCGTCGAGACCCTCCTCACCATGGGCGCCATGGGGCGGGCGCTCGTCGTCGAGCCCTACCTCTCCTCGGCGATCGTGGCCACGGCGCTGCTCCGCGACCTGGGCTCCCCCGAGCAGCAGGAGCGGCTCCTGCCGGCCCTGGCGGCCGGAGAGCGCATCGCCGTCCCCGCCCACGGCGAGGAGGGGGTCCGCTACGACCTGCAGCGGGTCGCCACCTCCGCCCGCCGCGAGGGCGGGGGTTTCGTGCTCCGCGGCCGCAAGGCGGTGGTCCTCCACGCGCCCGCTGCCGACCTGCTCCTCGTCTCGGCCCGGACCGCGGGCGCGCCGGACGAGGCCCGGGGGATCTCGCTCTTCCTCGTCCCCCGCGACGCGCCCGGAGTCCGGCTCGTCCCCTACCCCACGATCGACGGCCACCGGGCCGCCGAGGTGGCGCTCGACGGGGTGAGGCTTCCCGCCGACGCCCTCCTGGGAGCGGAGGGCGAGGCCTTCGGGGCCATCTCCGCGGCCTTCGACCTCGGGCTCGCAGCGCTGTGCGCCGAGGCCTCGGGCGCCCTCCAGGCCACCCTCGACACCACCATCGAGTACGCCAAGACCCGCAAGCAGTTCGGCGTCCCCATCGCCAAGTTCCAGGCGCTGCAGCACCGCATGACCGACATGCTCATGCACGTGGAGCAGGCGCGCTCCATGAGCTACCTCGCCGCCATGAGCGCGGAGGCGACGGATGCCGGGGCGCGGCGCCGCAGCCTGTCGGCCGCCAAGGTGGTGGTGGGCCAGGCCTGCCGCTTCGTGGGCCAGCAGGCGGTGCAGATCCACGGCGGCATGGGGGTCTCCGACGAGGTCGCCGTGAGCCACTACTTCAAGCGGCTCCTCGCCATCGAGGTGTCCCTGGGGGACACCGAGCACCACTTGGAGCAGTTCATCGCGGCGAGCGCCCTGAGCGCGCCCCGTCCGCCGCTGGAGCGGGTGCCGAGCGCACCCAAGGAGGACCGATGAGCTCTGCGGACTACTCGACGCGCGGCGCGGTGGCGGTGATCACCCTCGACAACCCGCCCGTGAACGGGCTCGGCCTCGACCTCCGGACCGGGATCGTGGCGGGCCTGGATCGGGCCAACTCCGATCCGGCCGTCCGGGCCATCGTCCTCGTCGGCGCGGGCAAGGCGTTCTCCGGGGGGGCCGACATCAAGGAGTTCAACACCCCCAAGGCGCAGACCGAGCCCACCCTGAACACCGTCATTGCCGCGGTGGAGGCGAGCGCCAAGCCGGTCGTCGCCGCCGTGCACGCCGTGGCCATGGGGGGCGGCCTGGAGCTGGCCCTCGGCTGCCACTACCGGGTGGCGGTGCCCGGCGCCCAGATCGCCCTGCCCGAGGTGAAGCTCGGTCTCCTGCCGGGCGCCGGCGGGACGCAGCGCCTGCCGCGGGCCGTAGGGCTCGAGACTGCGCTCAACATGATCGTCTCCGGGGCCACGGTCGCCTCGGAGAAGCTGGCCCGCGCCGGCCTCTTCGACGAGGTGATCGAGGGGGACCTCCTCCAGGGTGCCGTCGCCTTCGCCGGGCGGGTGGCCGACCGGCGGCCGCTGCCGCGGGTGCGGGACCGCAAGGTGGAGCACCCGGACCCGGAGGGCTTCCTCCACTACGCCCGCACCGCGGTGGCGGCGGCCTCGAAGGGCTATCCGGCCCCGCCGAGGTGCGTCGAGGCGGTGGCCGCCGCGGTGTCGAAGCCTTTCGAGGAGGGGAAGGCGCTGGAGCGCGACCTCTTCCTGGCGCTGGTGCAGACGAGCGAGTCGAAGGCGCTGCGGCACGCCTTCTTCGCCGAGCGGGCCGCCTCCAAGATCCCCGACGTCCCCGACGACACCCCTACCCGGTCCATCCGCTCAGCGGCCGTCATCGGCGCCGGCACCATGGGCGGCGGCATCGCCATGGTCTTCGCCAACGCCGGCATCCCGGTGACGCTCCTGGAGGTGGAGCAGGCGGCGCTCGACCGGGGGCTCGCCACCGTCCGGAAGAACTGGGAGGCGAGCGCCAAGAAGGGAAAGCTCACCGCCGAGCAGGTGGCGGAGCGCGTGGGGCTCCTGCGCCCGACCCTCTCTTACGACGACGTCGGCCAGACCGACATCGTCGTCGAGGCGGTCTTCGAGGACTTGGCGGTGAAGGAGAAGGTGTTCCGCAAGCTCGACGAGGTGATGAAGGAGGGGGCCATCCTCGCCACCAACACCTCCACCCTCGACGTGAACCGGATCGCGGCCTTCACCCGGCGGCCCCAGGACGTCGTCGGGACCCACTTCTTCAGCCCGGCCAACGTGATGAAGCTCCTCGAGATCGTCCGGGGTGCCAAGACCGCCAAGGACGTCCTCGCCACGGCGGTGGCGCTGTCGAAGAAGCTCCGCAAGACCGGGGTGGTCGCCGGAGTCTGCGACGGCTTCATCGGCAACCGGATGATCGCCCAGTACCTGCGGCAGGCGCTGCTCCTCGTCGAGGAGGGCGCCCTGCCGCAGCAGGTGGACGGGGCGCTCGAGCGGTGGGGCATGGCCATGGGCCCGTTCCGCATGTCCGACCTCGCCGGCAACGACGTCGGCTGGTACATCCGAAAACGCCACTACGCCGAGAAGCCCGACGCCCCGAAGCAGGTCATCGCCGACCGGCTCTGCGAGAAGGGGCGCTTCGGGCAGAAGACCGGGGCGGGGTGGTACCGGTACGAGACGGGGCGGCGCGACGCCATCCCCGACCCGGCGGTGGAGGAGCTCATCCTCGCCTGCAGCAGGGAGATGGGCCTCGAGCGGCGCCTCATCTCCGACGAGGAGATCGTGGAGCGCTGCATCCTGGCGCTCACCAACGAGGGGGCGCGAATCGTCGAGGAGGGGATCGCCCTGCGCGCCTCCGACGTCGACATGGTCTACCTCGCCGGTTACGGCTTCCCGCTCTACCGGGGAGGCCCCATGCACTACGCCGACGCGCTCGGGCTCTACAACGTGGTGCGGGCCATGAACCGCCACGCCCGGAACCCGCGCGCCGACGCCGGCTTCTGGAAGCCGGCGCCCCTCCTCGCCCGGCTGGCCGCCGAGGGCAAGTCCTTCACCTGATCCGGGAGATCGCCATGACCGAAGCAGTCATCGTCTCGACGGCCCGCACCGGGCTGGCCAAATCCTGGCGCGGCGCGCTGAACATGACCCACGGCGCCACCCTCGGCGGCCATGTGGTGCGCGCCGCGGTGGAGCGCGCCCGCATCGACCCGGCCGAGGTGGAGGACGTCATCATGGGGTGCGCCCTCCCCGAGGGCACCACCGGCGGGAACATCGCCCGGAAGATCGCGCTCCGGGCCGGCCTCCCCGTCACCACCGCCGGCACCACCGTGAACCGCTTCTGCTCCTCCGGCCTGCAGGCCATCGCCATGGCGGCGCACCAGGTGGTCGTGGAGCGCGTCCCGGTGCTGGTGGCCGGCGGCATCGAGTCCATCTCCTGCGTCCAGCAGGATCTGAACCTGCACATGTTCCAGGACCCCTGGCTCCTGGCGAACAAGCCGTCGATCTTCGACTCCATGCTCCAGACCGCGGAGACGGTGTCCAAGCGGTACGGCATCTCCAGGGAGAAGCAGGACGAGTACGGCGTCCGGAGCCAGCAGCGGGCGGCGGCGGCCCAGGCAGCGGGCAGGTTCGCCGACGAGATCGTCCCCTTCACCACGGTGATGGGGGTGGCGGACAAGGAGTCCGGGCGCCTCGCCACCAAGGAGGTGACGCTCGCGGCCGACGAGGGGATCCGGGCCGACACCACGCTCGAGGGGGTGGCCAAGATCCGGCCCGCCCTCCCCGGGGGGGTGATCGCCGCCGGAAACGCCAGCCAGTTCTCCGACGGCGCCGGCGCCTGCGTCGTCATGGACGGCAAGCTCGCCGAGAAGCGGGGGCTCTCGCCCCTCGGGATCTTCCGCGGCTTCGCGGTGGCGGGCTGCGAGCCGGACGAGATGGGGATCGGCCCGGTGTTTGCGGTGCCGCGGCTCCTCGAGCGCACCGGCGTCCGCATGGAGGACGTGGGGCTCTGGGAGCTCAACGAGGCCTTCGCGGTGCAGGTGATCTACTGCCGCGACCGGCTCGGGATCCCGGACGACCGGCTCAACGTGGACGGCGGCGCCATCGCCGTGGGGCACCCCTATGGTGTGTCGGGGCAGCGGCTCGTGGGCCATGCCCTCATCGAGGGGAAGCGGCGCGGGGTCCGGTACGTGGTGGTCACCATGTGCATCGGCGGCGGCATGGGTGCGGCCGGGCTCTTCGAGGTCGCCTGATGGGGTCCGCGCCCGTCCGGTTCCTGGGCGTGGTGGGCTGCGGCGCCATGGGGCGCGGCATCGCTCAGGTGGCCGCCCAGGCCGGGATCGGCGTCCGCCTCCTCGACGCTCGGCCCGGGGGCGCCGCCGAGGCCCGGAACGCCATCGCCAGCGCGCTCGAGCGGCTCGCCGCCAAGGGGAAGGTGGCGCCGGCCGACGCCGCGGCCTCCGCCGGCCGGCTCGCCATGTGCGCCGGGCTCCCGGAGCTGGCCGGCTGCGACGTGGTGGTGGAGGCCATCGTCGAGGACCTGGAGGCGAAGCGGGCGCTCCTGCGGGAGCTCGAGCCCATCGTGGGCGAGCACTGCGTCCTCGCCACCAACACCTCCTCCCTCTCGGTGACGGCGATGGCGGCCGGGCTCTCCCGGCCCGGACGGCTCGCCGGCTTCCACTTCTTCAACCCGGTCCCGGTGATGAAGGTGGTGGAGGTGGTGGCCGGGCTCCTCACCGAGCCGGCGGTGGTCGACGGGCTGGTGGCGCTGGCCGGGCGCATGGGCCACGTGGCGGTGCGCGCCAAGGACACGCCGGGGTTCATCGTCAACCACGCCGGGCGAGGGTTCGGCACCGAGGGGCTGCGTATCCTGGCCGAGGGGGTCACCGACGTCGCAGGCCTCGACCGCATCCTCCGCGACACCGCCGGCTTCAAGCTGGGGCCGGGGGAGCTCATGGACCTCACCGGGCTCGACGTCTCTCACCCGGTGATGGAGTCGATCTACCACCAGTACTACGAGGAGCCGCGCTACCGGCCCCAGCCTCTCACCCGCCAGATGGTGGCCGCCGGCCTGCTCGGCCGCAAGGCGGGCCGGGGGTTCTACGCCTACGCCGACGGCGTGGCGGCGCGGGAGCCGGAGCCCGCCGCCCCCGCGGCGCGCCCGGAGGCGGTCTGGGTGAGCCGGGCCCGGCCCGACCTGGGCGATCGGGTGGCGTCCCTGGTCCGCGCCCTCGGGGGACGGCTCGACGAGAGGGCCGCGCCGGCGGCGGCCAGCCTCTGCCTCGTGACGCCGCTCGGCGAGGATGCCACCGCGGTGGCGGTCCGGGAAGGGCTCGATCCGGCCCGCACCGTGGCGCTCGACGCCGTCTTCGACCTCTCCCTGCGGCGCGTGGCCATGACCACCCCGGCGACGGCGACGGCGATGCGCCAGGCGGCGCACGGGCTCCTCGGCGCCGACGGGGTACCGGTCTCCATCATCCGGGACAGCGCCGGCCTCGTGACCCAGCGGGTGGTGGCCACCATCGTGAACATCGCCTGCGACATCGCGCAGCAGCGCATCGCCACCCCCGGGGACATCGACCGCGCCGTGGTCCTGGGGCTCGGCTACCCGCACGGCCCGCTCTCCTGGGGGGACCGGGTTGGGCCGCGGCGGGTCCTCGAGATCCTGGAGGGCATGCTCCGCCTCTCCGGCGACCCGCGCTACCGTCCGAGCCCGTGGCTCCGCCGCCGCGCCCAGCTGGGCGCCTCGCTGCTCACCCCCGAGGACTGAGCCCCATCCATGCTCGATGCCTGGGTATACGACGGCCTCCGCTCGCCCTTCGGGCGCCACGCCGGGTGCCTCGCCGGCGTCCGGCCCGACGACCTCGCCGCCGAGCTCCTGCGTGCCGTCCTGGCGCGGTCGCCCTGGAAGCCCGAGGAGGTGGAGGACGTGCTCCTCGGCTGCACCAACCAGGCGGGCGAGGACTCGCGCAACGTGGCCCGCCACGCGGTGCTCGCCGCCGGGTTCCCGGCCACCACGCCCGCCCAGACGGTGAACCGGCTGTGCGCCAGCGGCCTCGCCGCGGTTGTCGACGCGGCCCGCGCCGTGACCGTGGGGGACGGGGAGCTCTACCTCGCCGGGGGCGTGGAGAGCATGAGCCGCGCCCCCTTCGCGCTGGCGAAGGCCGAGGCGCCCTACGCCCGCGAGGTACGGGTCTTCGACACCACCCTCGGCGCCCGCTTCCCGAACCCCAGGATCGTGAAGGCCTGGGGTTCCGACACCATGCCGGAGACGGGAGACAACGTCGCCCGCGAGTACGGGATCGCGCGCGCCGACGCCGACCGCTTCGCCGCCCGCTCTCAGGAGCGCTACCAGCAGGCCCGCGCCGCCGGCTTCCACGCCGGCGAGATCCACCCCGTCGAGGCCCCGTCGGGGCGGAAGGGTCCGCCGGTGCTGGTGCGCGAGGACGAGCATCCGAGGCCCGGCACCACGCTCGCGGGGCTCGCCGCCCTCCGGCCCCTCTTCGAGGGGGGGGTGGTGACGGCGGGGAACGCCTCGGGCATCAACGACGGCGCCGCGGTTCTCCTCGTCGGCTCCCGGGGGGCGGGCGAGCGGACCGGGGTCAGGCCGCTCGCGCGCATCCTGTCGGCGGGCGCCGCCGGGGTGGAGCCCCGGGTCATGGGCATTGGGCCCGTGCGCGCCATCCCCAAGGCCCTCGCCCGCGCCGGGCTCTCCCTCGACCAGATGGACGTGGTGGAGATCAACGAGGCCTTCGCCAGCCAGGTGCTCGCCTGCCTGAAGCTGCTCGGGATCGGCTTCGACGACCCGCGCGTGAACCCGAACGGAGGGGCCATCGCCGTGGGCCATCCGCTTGGCGCCTCGGGGGCCCGGCTGGCCCTCACCGCCGCCCGCGAGCTCCAGCGCCGGGGAGGAAGGTACGCCGTCGTCAGCCTCTGCATCGGGGTGGGGCAGGGGCTCGCCATGGTGCTGGAGCGCGCCTGACGCCGCCTGGCCCGCCCGCCGGACTCGAGGCCGGACTCGAGGACGGCGTTGCGCTCCGGAGCGCCGCGAGGAACTCACCGGCGCTCAACGGCAGGTAGGACGTCGGGGCTACGTACGCGCCGGCCGAGTCTGCTTGCGAACCTTCTTGATGAAGGTCCGGGTGCATCGTCCGTGCGTGCTCTCGTGGCTCATGATCTCCGCGAGCAGCCGCGCTTTCGCGTCCTCGGCCAGGACCGCGCAAGCGCTCACCTCTCGTGCGAGCTGCACCCCTTCCGGCGTCGTCGGCCCCTTTGGCCCCGTGGAAATCGCGACCGCCGGGCGATGGTGCGACGGCTTCGTCTTGGTGACGTCGTGGAATCCGGACGACGTCTCGGCTCGTCGACCAGAACCATGGCAACTGGGACAGGTCGCCGAGCTGCCGCCGAGGGCGTTGCTGACGCGCCCATCACCACCGCACAGACTGCAGGTCTCACCGTTCACGGGAACCTCGATGGGACGTCACCCCTCCAGGGGCCAGCCGGTTCGCTCGCATGGCGGGGCCCTCATAACCATCCCTCCCCTGACGCGCCCGGCTTTGCCGCTATCGCGCGCCACTCCACGGGCCGGAGCCTCCGCGGGGTCCTGGCCTTTCCCTTGGCCGTTCGCGGGTCACCGCCGGGCGCAAGGCACCTCGCCGGAGGCGGCGCGCCGGCCGCGGCGCCGAAATAGGCGCCCGCGCCCTGCGTATGCCCGGGCATGAACCGACTCGCCGTGGTCCTCGCCGCCGCTGCGTTCGCCGGGTGTTCCGCCGGGCACGCCGCCGGCGTCATGCCGGCCGAGCGCGGCGCCGCGCGCGTCGCGGGCCAGGTCTCGGTCGCCCTACCGCTCCGGCGCGCCGGGCTCGAGGGGAACCTTGGGGTCTACTGGGCCACCGCCGCGGAGTGGGACGACGTGCGGCACGGCCGCCACGTCATCGGGACGCTCATCCGCATGATGGCGCGCACCGTGCCGCTCCGCGCCGTGGACCCGGCCGCGGCACCCGTCCCCTTCGATCTCGACGTCCCGCCGGGCGAGGTCGTCGTCTTCGCGGTGCTGGACCGCAGCCACGACTTCCTCCGCACCGTGCTCGAGGAGGGCGGCGCCGGGAACCTGCGCGGCGCGACGGCGGAGCCGGTCCGGGCGGAGCCGGGACGGACGGCGCGGATCGACCTGGTCCTCGCGGACGAGGTCCGGCCCCGCGCCGGAGAGGAGCGGTGCGCCGGGCCACGCCTGCGCCTCGAGCGCGTGCACGCGCCGCAGGTGGCCGGCTCGAGCGGCAACGCGATCGATCGCAGGCTGTGCGTGGCGCTGCCGGCAAGCTACACCGCGGCGCCGGACCGCCGCTATCCGGTCATCTACGTGCTCCCCGGCCTGTTCAGCACGGACGCCTCGGGGCCGTTCTTCGAGGTGGGGCGAGCGCTCGACGCGCTCGCTCCGACGGGCGCGGAGGCGATCGTGGTCGGCGTGGACACGAGCACCCGCTGGGGATCGACGTACTTCGAGCGGTCGCCGGCGGGCGGCGACTTCGAGTCCTTCCTCGCGCGCGACGTGGTCGCGCGCGTCGACGGGCGGTACCGCACCGTGCCGGAGGCGTCGCGGCGGGCGCTGCTCGGCCACTCCACCGGCGGGTTCAACGCGGTGTCCATGGGCCTGCGTCACCCCGACGTCTTCCAGGTGGTGGTGGCGAGCGCGCCCGACGGGCTCGACCTCGAGCGCTGGCTGCTCACGCCGGGCGGCGAGCGGCTCCGCCCCGAGTTCCTGGGCCTGATGCGCGTCGAGGAGGCCTTCGGCTCCCCCGGCCAGATGGCGAGCTACGCCGCCGACTGGTCGCCGGACACCGAGGGCGGCCTCCGCTGGCCGGCGCGGCTCGACACCGGCGAGGTCGTGCCCGCGGTGTGGGCGCGCTGGCGCCGCGCGAGCCCGCTCGCGCTGCTCGCGGACCCGGCCATCCGCGAGGCCGCGCGCGCCCGCCTCTCGCGCCACGTCTACCTCGCGGCGAGCCCGTCCGACGAGAGCCTGCTCTTCGAGCCCGCGCACCGGTTCAGCGAGGCGCTGACCGCCGCCGGGATCGCGCACACGTTCGCGAGCGACGACGAGGGGCACTTCGACGACGCGCGGCGCGTGCGGGAGATGGTCGCGTTCGCGCTGAGCGCGCTCGGGGACGGCGCGCCGCGGTAGCGGCGGGTGCTCCTCGCGACGGCCCGGCGCGCCCCGAGACGAGAAAGGGCCGGGCTCCCGGCTCTCCCTCGGGACTCCCGGCCCCTTTGAATCAGCGTGCTCGGAGTTGACCCAAGGCCACCGCTCGGTGCGCGCGTCCAACGACGGCGCCAGGTCGTCCACGCCCTCAGCGGCGGCTGACGGTCCCAGCTGGGAGGAGCGCGTCACAACGTCCTGTCCCCCACCCTCATGGCCGGGTAGCCGAGCCTGGGAAAGGAACGCCGTCATGACAACCGTTCTTCGCGTCGGGGTATTGGCCATCGCGACCAGCGTGGCCTTCGTGGCTGGTAGGGTTTCGAGCAAGCCGGACGGACGCCATTTCAGCCCGGCACCCGGGGCCAGGGACGCCGGCTCCGATCCCGCTTCGCCTTCCGAGGTTCCGCCCTGGGCCGCGCACGGGTTCCGCGACGGGGAAACCTGCGAGAACGTGTTCCAGGATCCGGGTTAGCCCTGCCGAGGAGAAGCGCGGGCACACGCGGCCGCGCGCTCGAGAGTCCCTCGTCGCCGACGTCGTCCCGCCGAGGATCGCTCATTCGCGCCGTCGCCGAGGGCTCGCAAGCGCGATCCACGCGGCAAGAGCGGATTCCTTGTGGTCCTTGGTCCAGGGCCTGCCCGACGCCTTGCCGAGGGACGCGAGGCGCATCGCGAGCTGCGCCTCGGGGATTCCGACTGCCTGCACGGCCCTCGACGTGAGCTCCCTCGCCGGCACGAAGGCGGAAGGGATGCGGCACGACTCGCTGGCTTTCGCCAGCACCCGCCGGAAGAGCTCGCCCTCGGCGGCGTGGACGAGCGCGTGCGACCTCAGGATCGCCTCGAGAGGAGGAAGCGGCTTCCCATTTCCCGAGGCGACGGCGCTCGCGACGAGCTCGAAGCCCGCCGCCCCCAGCTCGGCGGCGAGCGCGGAGATCGCGGCGCGCGCGGCGCGCTCGAACGCCTCCTCGGAGGCCCGGACGAAAGCCTCGGCCCTCGAGAAGGAGAGCTCCCGCGCTGCGTGGTAGATGGCTGCGTCGTCGAAGGTCGCGGCCATCTCGATGCGGCGCTTCGCGACGATCTCGGGATCGCCGCGTGGGCCGGCGAGTGCCACCACCACGGCCCAGCCCGTGTGTGCCTTCGAGCCGAGGGCCGCGGGCCTCTTCGCGTTCATTCGTCGTCTCCTGCGGCTCTCTCCGGCGCTACGACACGCGCCCTCGCGCCACCTGTCCGATGGCGTTCCAGTCCTGGAACCACTTGATGGCCTGGATGAGCGTGAAGACGAGGCCGACGAGGATGACCGAGAGGACCATGCCGAGGATCAGGAAGGTCTTGTGGGTGGATCCCGACGTCACGGGAACCGCGATGCTCCAGCGGCGCATCCCTTCCTCCCGGACGTCGAGCGCCTGGTCGAGCGTCAGGACCTGGAAGACCAGCGCCGCGATCGCGACCGGGACGCCGACGAAGCCGGAGGCGGCGTTCAGGAAGAAGCCCAGGAACCCGAGCCCGATGAAGAGCCAGAAGTAGAGCGTGAACTTCGACTCGCGCCCCGCGAGCCGCTCGTATGCCTTCCCCGTCTGGTAGAACTTCACCAGTCCGTAGATACCGAACGTGACGATGGTGAGCAGGATCAGCAGGCCGACGGAGGTCTCCTCGAAGGCTCCGGCGCTGCCGTACGCAGGCGGCGCTGGCGCGAGCGGCGGCGGCGGCGCTTGCAGCGATGGCGGGATGGCCGCGGCCACGGCCCCGAGCATCGGGGCCAGCTCGGCGACCTCCCCGATCGGCGCCCACCCGGCCATGCCGCTGCGCCACACGCGGGTGGCCGCGTTCACGCGCCCGGAGACGAGGAGCTGGTGAAGGAACGCCGCCGTCTCGGGCCCGGCCTGCCGCCCGCCGCTCTCGTACCACCAGGTCGGGTTCGCGTCGTCGGTCATTTCGCCAGGCATGTCTTGCTCCCAAAGCGCCCCGATCGGGGCTCACGGTGCCGCACCTACGGTGAATGGCGGGATGCCGGACAACTTCAGCGCATCGGAACGGCGTAGGGCCCTTCCTTCACGAAGGCGAAGCTGGGCCGGGCGCCGCGCCAGCGCGGATCGTTGACGCTGGCGACGACGGCGTTCTGGACCATGGCTCCCGCCCGCTCGGCGTCGTCGGCGTACCGCTCGTCCCCGATGAGATCCCAGCCCATGCGCCCGGGGATGATCTCCGCCTCGCGCGGCGACAGGATCGACGAGCAATAGACGAGCCCCTCCTCGCCGATCTTCGCCAGGACCTTGCCCCACATCTGCGGCTCCCACTGATCGCGGCTGAACTTCCAGTGCGAGGCGCGCAGCGCCGCCAGGTACCCGGCGTGGCCCTGGAGCTTGAGCAGGTGCAGCAGCGTGCGGTAGGTGACCGGGCCCACCGGATCGCCGTCGCGCTCGCAGGCGGCCAGGATGACGATGCCTCCGGGGCGCACTGCCGGGAGCGCGTTACAGGCCGCCTTGGCGTTCTGGTAGTGGTTGATGCCGACGTAGCCGCCGTGCGTCAGCACCACGTCGTACTCGCGGTCGATGGGGACGGCGGCGAATCCCTTCACCTGCCGGTAGGCCGCTTCGTGCGAGCGCTCGAGGTCGCCGGCGTAGACGCCGACGAGCGCCAGGCGCCGGTCGAGCACCGTGTTGACGATGAAGTCGACCCCCACGCGCTGGGCGATCTCGAGTGACTCCTCGTGACAGGGATTCCCCTCCAGCACGAGGTTGGTCGCCTTCGGCGAGTCGAGGAAGTCGGCGCTGTGGAAGCGCTCGATGGTCTTGCGGCTCACCAGCGCCGGGCAGACCGCCTTGCGCCCGCCGGAGACGCCGGCCATGAAATGGCTCTCGACCAGTGCCGTGGCGATCCGCAGGTCCGCCTCGACGAACGTCCGGTTCACCAGGATGTCGGTGCCGCTCCGGGTCTTCCCGACGTGCACCAGGTTGGCGTCGTCGTCGCAGACGTGGTCGAGGATCCGGTAGGCGCCCACCACGTCGGCGCCGAACATGGTGACCTTCTCGTCCGGCGTGCTCGGCCGATGGGTCCCGGTGCCGACGAGGAGCGTCACGTTCTCGCGCCGGATCCCGGCGCGCCGCAGGGCCTCGAGGAGCGGCAGCAAGATCCCGGCCTCGCCCTTGTAAGGCACCGGACGCGTGATGTCGGAGGTGGCGATGCAGACGGTGAGCGCCGCCGGGCCCTTCGCCTTGGCGCGCACGATCTCCGCGAGCGGCGGCGAGCCGATGGGGCGCTCGATGGCCTGGTGGATGGCGCCGCGCGGGTCCGGGAGAGGCGTCGTCTCCCCCCTCTCGAGAACGCGGCAGTCGGGCGGCACGCGGATCGCCAGCTCGCGCTTCCCGTACTCGACGCCCACCTCCTTCCAGCCGCGCAGGTCCGCTGCCTTCAAGATCCGGGCGATCTCCTGCTTCATGGCGCGCCTCCTCGGTGTCGCGTCCGATGCACCGCTCCCGCTTCCGTGGAGTTGCCTCGGTTCCTCGCAGTCTACCGCGCCTTGGGGTCCCTGGTCGCCCGGCCTCCCGCCGGCCGGGCGTGATACGCTCTCGCCGGGGCGGATCATGCAGGCGACCTCGGCCGGCGGAGGGCATCCCAGGCGCGGCGCCGCGGGGCGCTGGGCGGTGGCCACCATCGCTGGCGTCGTCCTCACCGGCGGCGCGCTGCTCCTGCTCGGTCCCCACCTCGAGCCGCCGCCGACCGTCACCGGCTCCGCCGCCATGCCCACCCTCCAGATCGTCGGAAGCCGCGTCTTCGGATCGGGAGAAAGAAAGCGTCTGGTCGTCACGGCGGAGGTCACGCCCGAGCCGGACGACCCGGAGGCGGTGGCGTGGCGCGCGCTCGGCATGGTGCGAGGCGGCACCGGTCCCGAGGTGGTCTCGGTGGGCGTGGTCCTGCAGTCGCGCGGCGCCCCCCTGGCGGCGGGCTCGGCCTTCGTCTTCGTCCGGGACGGCCGCGGCGGTTGGCGGGGCGCCGCGTCCGCGGCCGAGGTCCGCGAGCACCAGGCCGCCACCGGCGGGCGGTGAGGCGCGGCTCGCGGCGCTGGCCGGAGCCGTTGCGCCGCCCCTCCCCGACGCCATAGCGTATGGGCCCATGGCCCGCCCACAGCTCGGAATCCTCGCCCCGGTTCCCGCGTCGGGCCGGTTCCTCGCATTCGGTCTCGCCCCGGGCGCGGACGTGCGGCAACCGATGCGGCGGCTCCGCGCCGCCCGGCTCGACGCCCGGACGGTGGTGGGCCTCGGGCAGCCGCTGCTCGACGCCCTCGGGCGGACCGTTCCGCAGCTTCGCCCCTTCCCCGCCGTGGTGGGACCGGGATGCGCCTTCCCCTCCACGCAGGGGGCGCTGTGGGCCTTCGTGGGCGGCGCCGATCCGGGCGAGTCTCTGCACCGGTCCCGCGCGCTCCGCGACCTGCTCGGCCGGGACTTCCGCCTGGACGAGGACGTGCTCTCGTTCGGTTACGACCGCAACCGCGACCTCTCGGGCTACGAGGACGGCACCGAGAATCCCAAAGGCAAGGCCGCGCGCGCCGCCGCCATCCTCGCCGGCCAGGGCCCCGGGCTCGACGGCTCGAGCTTCGTCGCGGTCCAGCGGTGGGTCCACGACCTCGAGCGGCTCGACGCCATGACGCCCCGGGAGCGCGACCACGCCGTCGGGCGGCGGCGCGACACGAACGAGGAGATCGCCAGCGCGCCCGAGTCCGCCCACGTGAAGCGGACGGCGCAGGAGAGCTTCACGCCGCCGGCCTTCATGGTGCGCCGCTCGATGCCCTGGGGGAGCCTCGGGGAGCACGGCCTCTACTTCGTCGCCTACGCCGCCTCGCTCGATCCGTTCGAGCAGGCGCTCCTGCGCATGGCCGGCCAGGAGGACGGCATCGTGGACGGGCTCCTGCGCTTCACGCGCGCCGTCTCCGGCGGCTACTACTGGTGCCCGCCGCTGCGGGACGGTCGGCTCGACCTCCGAGCCGCCGCGCCGTAGCCCGCGCTCAGCGCAGGTGCTCCACCCAGGCAGCGTACTCGCGCTCGACGTCGCCGACCGACCAGCGCAGCTCCCGGTCGAGCGCCCGCTCGAAGGGCTCTCCCTCCAGCGTCCTGCGCACCACGGCCGACACCTTGGCCTTCCCCGCCTTCTTCTCGAGGAACAGCACGGCGGCGTAGCACTGGAGGTAGCCGAACGCCGAGAGGTGCGCCCGGGCCGGGAGGGGAACCAGCTTGCCCTGGCGGCGGGCGGACTCGAGCTCCAGGACCTGGTTGGGCGCCAGGTCGTCGAGCCCCATTCGCCGCCACGCGAGGCGCTCGGCCAGCCCCTCGTTGAGCCACGTCGGAAGCCGCCCGCCCGTGCCCCAGGAGTCGAGGAACGCATGCGTCATCTCGTGGACCAGGAGGCCGGCGAACCGCCCGCCGAGGCGGTTGCCGCCGTTCACGTGGATGGCACCGCTGGAGTAATGGGCGCCTTGGCTGAAGGCCGCGGCAGTGCCGAAATGCTGCTCGTAGCGCGCCCGCGAGTGCACCTCGACGCGCAGGCTCCGCTGCAGGGGCACGCCCAGCTCGGCCGACACCTGCGCCCGGGCCTGATCCACGAGGTCCGCGAGCGTGCGCTGGTAGTTCTCCCGGTCGTACTCGAAGGCCAGGTCCCGGTCCCAGGAGATCTCGATCTCGGCCGCGACGGCGAGCGTGGAGGAGGCCAGGCCGGCGAGACCGGCGACCGCCAGGAGGATCGGTCTTCCCGTCCAGTGCACGTGAAAGGGCCTCGTCGCGATCGCCGACAGCACGAACAGAGCACGGATCCGGCGGGCGGTCACGTCCCCGGCGCCACCCCCCCGTCCCGGAGGCCGGCGCAGCGTCCCGTGACCTCCCGCACGAGGTGTGGTTTGCTTGCCCCGGGTGCCAGACCGACCGTCCGACCTGGAGGCGAAGGTTGCCGAGCTGACCGAGGCGCTGCGCAAGGTGGAGCGGCGCGTCGCGGCGCTCGAGCACGCCAGGCCGGCGATGGTCCGGCGCGTGGTGCCCGCCCCGCAGCCGGAGGCGGAGGAGGCGGCCGGCGGGCAATCGGAGCTGGCGGATGCCACCCGCTGGCTCTCCCTCGCCGGCCGGACGCTGCTCGTCCTCGCCGGCGCGTTCGTCCTCCGCGCCCTGACCGATTCCGGGAAGGTCCCCGCCTGGCTCGGCGTCGGCCTGGGCTTCGCCTACGCCGGGATCTGGATCGCGATGGCGGATCGCGCCGGGACCCGCGGCCAGTCGTCGAGCGCGGGGTTCCACGGCCTCGCGGCGGTCCTGATCGGGTTCCCGCTGCTGTTCGAGGCGACGTCCCGGTTCAAGCTCCTCCCGGCGCCCGTGGCGACCGCCGTCCTCACGCTCTTCACGGCCGTGGCGCTCGGCGTCGCGGCGCGCCGGCGCCTCGAGGCGCTCGCCTGGCTCGTCTCGCTCGGCGGCATCCCGACGGCGATCGCGCTCATGGCCGTCGGCGGCCGGCTCGCGCCGCCGGCGCTCTACCTCATCCTGCTCGGGGTGGCGACGCTGTGGCTCGGCTACGTGCGCGACTGGATCTACGTCCGCTGGCCCGTCGCGCTGGTGACGGACCTCGTCGTCCTGTTCATGGCCCTGCGCGTCCTGCGCCCGGGCTCGGCCGAGGGTCCGGGCGCCGCCTTCCTCGTCCAGTTCGCCCTGATGGCGCTCTACCTGGGGAGCATCGCCACCCGCACGCTCCTGCTCCAGCGCGACGTGGTGGTCTTCGAGATGGTACAGACCGCCGCGGCCATCCTGGTCGGGCTGGGCGGCGCCTCCTGGGTCGCGGCGAGCTCGGGCCTGGGCGCCGGCGGATTCGGCGCCGCCAGCCTCGCGCTCGGCCTCGCCACCTACGGCGTGGCCTTCGCCTTCGTGGAGCGGCGGAAGGCAAGGTCCAACTTCTACTTCTACACGTCGGTCGCGATCGTCTTCGTCCTGGCCGGCACCGGCCTCCTCCTCTCGGCGCGGGCGCTCCCGCTCGCCTGGGCCGCGTTCGCGGTGATCTCGGGCGCCGTGGCTCGCCGCCAGGGGCGCCGGACCCTCGGGGCGCACGGCGCCATCTACGCGGTGGCCGCCGCCATCGCCGCCGACCTCCTCGGCCACGCGTTCGAGACCACGGTGGGGTCGCCGCTCGTTCCCTGGACGCCGGCTCCCTTCGGCGCGCTCCTGGTCCTCGCGGCGCTCTGCGCGAGCGCCTGGCTGCGGGGCGGAGCCCCGCGAGCGACGGCCCTGGAGCGCGGACTTCAAGTCGCGCTGCTCGGCACGCTGGCGGTCTCGGCGGCGGGCGTGGCGATCGGCTGGCTCGTCCCGATCTCCGCCGGCGCGCCCGGCCCCGAGGCCAGCGCGGGGGCGGTCGCGACCGTCCGGACCGCCGTCCTGGTGGTTGGAGCGCTCCTCCTCGCCTGGCTCGGGCGGCAGGACACCTGGCGCGAGGCGGGCTGGCTCGCCTACCCGGCGCTGGTCGCGACCGGCCTCAAGATCCTCGTCGAGGACCTTCCGAGAAGCCGCCCGGCGACGCTCTTCGTCACCCTCGCGCTGTACGGCGCCGCCCTGATCCTGGTGCCGCGGCTTCGGGCCCGGCGGGCGCGTCCCGACGGCGCGGAGGCGCGCCCTTCACGCGGCCAGGACGAGCGCGCGGCGCCCTGATCGCGGCCCGAGAAGCGGACAGGGGTATCTCGTCGGCCTCTCCCCGACGCCGCCGGGCGGATGGGTTGAGTCCGCGGACGCATTCCGGTATCCGGGAGCCGGGATGGCTCGGCATCTGCCAGGCTGGCGCGTCTACCTCCTTCGCTGCCGCGACGGCTCCCTCTACGCCGGCGCGACGAACGACCTCGCCCGCCGACTCGTCCGGCACGCCGAGGGCAAGGGGGCGCGCTACACCCGCTCGCGACTCCCGGTGACGCTCGTGTACCAGGAGCGGGCGCGGGACCGCGGCGCGGCGCTGCGCCGCGAGGCGGAGCTGAAGCGGCTCGGCCGCGCCGGGAAGCTGGCGCTCGCCGCCGCCTCGGCCCGAAGGCGCTACCCGCCCGGGCGGCGCACGTCGTTCCACAGCCGCACGACGCCGACCGTGCCGTCGAACCCGAGCACGCTCACGGAGGCGGTCCCGAGCGCGAAGAGGCGCCCCTCGGTGGGGGGGAGCCCGAGCCAGCACGCGGCGAGGACGCGCAGCACGTGACCGTGGGCGAACAGCGCCACCTCGCCTCCGGCCCGCCCGGCCTCTCCGATGACTCGCCGGGCACGGCGGGCCACGTCCTCGACGGTCTCGCCCCCGGGCACGGCCCCGGTCCAGATGGTCCAGCCGGGCGCCTCCCGGCGGATCTCGGCGCGGGTGCGCCCCTCGTAGGCGCCGTAGTCCCACTCGCGGAGGTCGTCGCTCGGGCGGGCGACCGCACCGTAGCCGGCGAGCCGGCAGGTGTCGCGGGCCCGGCGCAGCGGGCTCGTCAGCACCAGATCGAAGGGGCGGCCGGCGAGGCGCCGCCACAGCTCCGCGCCCTGCCGCTCGCCCTTGGCGGTGAGGGGGATGTCGGTCCGGCCGGTGTGCTGGCCCGAGCGGCTCCACTCGGTCTCGCCGTGGCGCACGAGCCAGATCTCGCGGAGCGGCGCCCCCATCACCAGGGCCACTTCCAGTCGCGGATGGCCGGCAGATCCTCGCCGCGGCGGGCGATGTACTCCCTGTGCTCGATGAGCCGATCGCGGATGGCCTGCCCGGCGTACGCCGCGACGCTGGCGAGCTTGGGAACCCGGGCGAGCACGTCGCCCACGAGGTGGAAGCGGTCGAGGTCGTTGCGCACCGCCATGTCGAACGGGGTCGTGGTCGTGCCTTCCTCCTTGTAGCCGCGCACGTGCAGGTTCGGGTGGTTCCGCCGCCGGTAGGCGAGCCGGTGGATGAGCCACGGGTAGCCGTGGTACGCGAAGATGATCGGCTTGTCGGTCGTGAAGAGGGCGTCGAACTCCCGGTCCGGCAGGCCGTGCGGGTGCTCCTCGCGGGGCTGCAGGCGCATCAGGTCCACCACGTTCACGACCCGCACCTTGAGGTCGGGCAGCTGCTGGCGCAGGAGGTCCACCGCCGCGAGGGTCTCGAGCGTGGGCACGTCGCCGGCGCAGGCCATCACCACGTCCGGCTCGCCCCCGCGATCGTTGCTCGCCCACTCCCAGATGCCGATGCCGGCGGTGCAGTGCTTCACGGCCGCGTCCATGTCGAGGAACTGCAGCTCGGGGTGCTTGCCCGCCACGATCACGTTCACGTAGTGGCGGCTCCGCAGGCAGTGGTCGGTCACCGACAGGAGCGTGTTCGCGTCGGGCGGCAGGTAGACGCGGATGACGTCGGCCTTCTTGTTGACCGCGTGGTCGATGAAGCCCGGGTCCTGGTGCGAGAAGCCGTTGTGGTCCTGCCGCCAGACGTGGGAGCTGAGCAGGATGTTCAGCGACGAGACCGGGGCCCTCCAGGGAATCTCGCGCGTCGTGTGGAGCCACTTGGCGTGCTGGTTGAACATGGAGTCGATGACGTGCGCGAAGGCCTCGTACGTGGCGAAGAGCCCGTGCCGGCCGCTCAGGACGTACCCCTCGAGCCAGCCGAGACAGGTGTGCTCGCTCAGGATCTCCATCACCCTGCCGTCCGGCGAGAGGTGGCCTCCGTCGTCGTCCTCGGGGAGGCGGCCGGCGAGCCAGGTCCGCCCGGTCGCCTCGAAGATCGGCGTGAGGCGGTTGGAGGCGGTCTCGTCCGGCCCCATCACCCGGAACCGGTCGGGGTCGAGCCGCATCACATCCCGCAGGAAGGTGCCCATGACCTGCGTCGCCGAGGCATGGACGGTGCCGGGCTTCGGGACCTTGACCGCGTAGTCCCGGAAGTCGGGAAGCCGGAGGTCCCTGCGAAGCAGGCCGCCGTTGGCATGTGGATTCGCCCCCATTCGGCGCGCGCCCTCGGGCGCGAGCGCGGCGATCTCGGCGCGGAGCCGCCCCTTCGCGTCGAAGAGCTCGCGCGGCCGGTACCCCTTCATCCAGCGCTCCAGCAGCCCGACCCGGCCCGGCTTCGCCATGTCGGAGAGCGGGACCTGGTGCGACCGCCACGACCCCTCGACCTTGTGGCCGTCGACCTCCTTCGGGCCGGTCCAGCCCTTGGGGGTCGCGAGGACGATCATCGGCCAGCGCGGCCGCTCGGCGGTACCGCCCTCGCGGGCCTTGCTCTGGATGGAGCGGATCTCCTCGATCGCCGCGTCGAGGGTCGCGGCCATCCGCTGGTGCATCTCCACCGGCTCGGACCCCTCGACGAAGCGCGGCGTCCAGCCGAGGCCGACGAGCAGGCCTTCGAGCTCCTCGCGCCCGATGCGCGCCAGCACGGTGGGGTTCGCGATCTTGTAGCCGTTGAGGTGGAGGATGGGCAGGACCGCGCCGTCGCGGATGGGGTTCAGGAACTTGTTGGAGTGCCAGGCCGCGGCGAGCGGCCCGGTCTCGGCCTCTCCGTCCCCGACCACGCAGGCGACGACGAGGTCGGGGTTGTCGAAGGCGGCGCCGAAGGCGTGGGCCAGCGAGTAGCCCAGCTCGCCGCCCTCGTGGATCGAGCCCGGGGTCTCCGGTGCGGCGTGGCTGGGGATGCCGCCCGGGAACGAGAACTGCTTGAACAACCTCCGCATCCCCTCGGCGTCCTGCGAGACGTCGGGGTAGTACTCGCTGTAGGTGCCCTCGAGCCAGGTGTTCGCGACCAGGGCCGGCCCGCCGTGGCCCGGACCCGCCACGAAGATCACGTCGAGGTCGCGCGCCCGGATGACGCGGTTCAGGTGGACGTAGACGAAGTTCAGCCCGGGGGTCGTGCCCCAGTGCCCGAGCAGCCGCGGCTTCACGTGCTGGAGCGTGAGCCGCTTCTCGAGCAGCGGGTTGTCGAGCAGGTAGATCTGGCCGACCGACAGGTAGTTCGCCGCCCGCCACCAGGCGTCGGTGAGGCGGAGCTCCTCGGCGGACAGCGGCCCGGCCGGAGAGGCGGGGCGTGGCGTCTTCCTCTTCATGACCGTCCCTCCTCCGGGCCGCGGACGCAGGCGAGCGTCCGGTGGGCGATCTCCAGGGCCTCGTCGGTGGGGATGACGAGCACCTTCACCGCGGAGCCGTCCGCCTGGATCTCGCGCTCTCGTCGGGACGCGGACCCGTTCCGCCCCGCGTCGAGCGCGATGCCCAGGCCGGCGAGCCCCTCGCAGCAGCGCCATCGGACCGCGGCGCTGTTCTCGCCGACGCCGGCGGTGAAGACCAGCGCGTCGGCGCGGCCGAGCACCGCGAGGTAGGCGCCGATGTACTTCTTCACCCGGTAGCAGTAGACGTCGAGCGCCAGCTGCGAGTCCGGGTCGCCCGCCTCGGCCCGCGCCAGGACCTCGCGCATGTCGCTCGACCCGCAGAGCCCCGTGAGCCCGCTCTCCTCCTTCAGGACCCGCTCCAGCGCCTCGGGCGGCATCCCGGTCTTCCGCGCCAGGTAGAGCGGGATCGCCGGGTCCAGGTCCCCGCAGCGGGTCCCCATCACGAGCCCCTCGAGCGGCGTCATGCCCATGGAGGTGTCGACGCTCCGGCCCGCCTGGATGGCGGTGGCGCTCGCCCCGTTGCCGAGGTGGAGCGTGACGAGGTCCAGCGCCTCGAGCGGCCGGCCGAGCAGCGCGGCCGCCCGCCGGGCCACGTAGTGATGTGACGTTCCGTGGAACCCGTACCGCCGCACGCCGTGCTCGGCACAGAGCGCCGCCGGCAGCGCGTAGTGCCAGGCGCGCGGCGGAAGGGTCCGGTGGAAGGCGGTGTCGAACACGGCGACCTGCGGCACGCCCGGGTAGGTCTCCAGCGCGACCTCGATCCCCATGAGGTTCGCGGCGTTGTGCAGCGGCGCGAGGCGCGTGGCCTCGCGGATCGCCTCGACCACGGCGGAGTCGACGAGGGTCGGCTCCTCGAAGACCGGGCCGCCGTGGACCACCCGATGGCCGACGCCGGCGAGGTCGCCGCCGCTTCGCATCGAGGGAGAGGCCGCGAGCGCCTCGAGGACCAGCGCGAAGCCCTGCCGGTGGCCGGCGACCGGCGCGGGGCGCACGGATTCCTCGAGCCGCCCCGTGGACGTCCGGGCTCGCTGCACCAGCCGGCCGTCCGGCGCTCCGATGCTCTCCAGCGTGCCGGAGGCGAGCACGCTCCAGCCGGCGACGTCGAACAGGTCGTACTTGATGGACGAGCTGCCGGAGTTGAGGACGAGGACCTTCATCGGCGCCTGTGCGCGCCCCGCACCCGGAGCGCAGCCGGAGCGTAGACCGGGCGCCCCCTCCGGAAGCGGACCCGGACGCGGCGTGACCCATGCGGGGCCCGTCGTGGGCCGCGCCACGTCCGCGCCTCGGAGCCGCCTGGCGGTCAGGAGCGGAGCAGGTCCTTCACGAGGTGGGCGCCGAGCGCGCGCAGCCCCTCCTCGAGCATAGCGCGCCCCTTCTCCGACGCCAGGGTGGCGCGCATCTGCTCGGGGGCGAGCCCGATCTCGAGGTTGAGCCGCACCAGCACCGCCGAGATGGCCGGGCTCCCGGGCGCGGGCTTCGCCCGCGACCGTCGGGCCTGGACGCCCTTCGAGAGCTTGTCCATCAGCGCGTCCTCGGTCGTCCGCGGCCCGCGCACCTCCTCGAGCGCCGCGGAGATTCCCCGGTACAGGTCGTCCGCGACGTCGGCCCGCTCCAGGGCGCGCGCCACGCGCTCGTGGGCCTCGTCGTCGTCCACGGACAGGGCCTCCGCGTAGGTGGGGGCGACGAGCAGGGCGAGATCGGCGCGGGTGAGGACGTGGGGAAGGCGTCGGGAGAAGAGCGTCACGCCGCCACCATAGCAGGCGAGCGGGGCCGGATCCGCGGCGCGAGCGGGTATGATGGCCGCATGAGCGAGACGGGCGAGCCTTCGGGCGGAGAGCCCCGCCCTCCGGACCCGGGCGCGGACGAAGTGGCGCGCCGCGCCGAGGCGGACCTGGAGGCGCTCCGCGCCGAGCGCCGCCCACCCACGCGGCCCTCGCCGCGCCGGGCCGTCCTCCTCGCCCTCGTCCTTCTCGCGCTCGTCCTGGGGCTGGCCGCCCGTTCCCTGCTCCGGCGGAGGGAGCCCACGCCCGCCCGGTCGCGGGAGTCGGCGGCCCGCACCGCGCAGGAGAAGCTGGCGCGCATGGAGGCCGAGAACTGGTCGCGCGTCGAGATCCTGGCGCCGGGCCAGGAGCGGCGCGATCCGGCGACGGGAGAGGTCTCCTCCCCCTTCCAGGGCTTCGCCATCTCGGTGGACTCGTCGCCGGCGGGCGCGCGCGTCCTCCTCGACGGAAGCGAGAAGGGCGAGACCCCGCTCGCAGCCTCGGTGGACTGCGAGGCCGGGCAGAAGATCGAGGTGCGCATCGAGAAGGACGGATTCCGGTCGCAGCGCCGCACCGTCCGCTGCCGCGCGGACGCGCTGGTGCGCCTCCAAGTGCGCCTCGAGAAGGCCGCCCGGCGCTGACGCCGCGGCGGCTGCCCGCGAGTGGCCGCGCCCCCTCGGGGGCGCGGGCCGCGTCGCCGGCGACACCCCGCCGCGCGTCTGGTAGCATCGCTCGCGGGACCCGCCGCGGCAGTGGCCGGCTGCGGCGGGCGGAGGGGGACATGACGATGGAATGGAGCGCGGAGCTCTCCGTCGGCTTCGGCGAGATCGACGATCAGCACCGGGAGATCGTTCGCCTGCTGGCGGAGCTGGACTCGCACATCGAGGCCAGGGACGCGCGCGGCGCGGCCGCCGCGCTCGGGGCCCTCGCGAGCGCGGTGATCCGGCACTTCTCCGCCGAGGAGGCGATGATGGAGCGCTGGCAGTATCCGGATCGCCAGGCGCACAAGCGGGCGCACGACCTGTTCCTGCAGGACGTCCTCGCCCTCGAGCGCGAGGAGGCCGAGGACGGGCTCACCCAGGACGTCGTGGACTGGGCGGGAGGCCGGCTGCCCGAGTGGATCTCCTTCCACATGCTCACGAACGACGCGCCGCTCGGCAGGTTCCTCGCCGCGCGGGGCATGCGGACGCCGCCCCTCGCCGAGGAGCGGAAGCCGAAGACATCCTGAGGCGGCCTAGGCCGGATTGCCGCCCGCGCCCCGGTAGGTCCGGTAGAGCTCGATGCCGAGCGCGCCGAGGCCGAAGACGACCGCGAGCACGCCGATGGTGCCGCCGAGCAGCGGCACGAGCCGCACCAGCCGGAGGACGAGGAGCCCGCCGGCGATGGACAGGAGCCGCGCCGCTCGCGCCGGAGCGGCCCCCGGCCCCACCTGGAGGAGCCCGAGGGCGAGGTCGCCGAGGGCGATGGCCGTGGCGAGGTAGGCGGCGAAGAGGAGGACGAGATAGAAGGCCAGCGCCGCGAGGCCGAGCGGCAGGCCCACCACGGTCGCGGCGAGGAGGAGGGCGGCGAACGGCCAGCCCACCATGAGCGCGAGCCCGAGGCCCAGGGACATCACGGGCTCGTCGCCCACGTGCCGGGCCGCCACGATCGAGAAGCGCGGGAAGACGAGGAGGAAGAGGAGCGCGGCGACGAAGTGGCCGGCGAGCATGAGCGCTCCCCACAGCACCCGGCCCGAGCGGCTGGCGCCCGGAGCGTGCTCGCCCACGTGGTGGATCACCTTGCCGGCGATGCGGGCTCCCGGGGCGACGTGGGCCTCTTTCGGGCTGGTGTAGGTCAGGTCGCCCGCGATGCGGGCCTCCGGGCCGATCTCGACCACCTCGGCCGCGACGGACGCGTCGCCCCCGACCTCGCCGAGGATGGCGACGAACTCGGCGGCGGCCTTGAGGTGGCGTCCCACCTTGCCCGCCACCTCGATCCGCTGGCCGGCGAGCAGGGCCCGCCCGGCAATGGAGGCGCCCCGCGTCACGGCGACGCTCCCGCCGGCGATGGCGGCGTCCTGACCCACCTTCCCGTCGAGGCGTACGGTTCCTCCGATCGCCCGGACGTGCCCCTGGACCTTCCCGCCCACGACCACCTGGCCGCCGGCGGCGAGGACGCTGCCCCGGATGAGGCCGCTCGAGACCACGTTGCCGGCCGCGGCCATCAGGTCGCCTCGGACGTCGGCCGACACGTCCACGCTGGCGCCGGCGAGGTAGAGGTCCTCGTCCTCGCGGCCGCCCTTGACGATGGAGGCCCCGGCCTCCTGGGCCGACGCGGCCTGCCACGGGGCGAGCGCGAGGACGCCGGCGAGCCAACGGCCGAGGACGCGATTCGAAGCGAGCATGCCCGACACCCCCGCGACGGAGGATACCGCCACGCGCACCCCGGCGCGCCTTTTCGGCCCGGGTGTGGCACTTCGCGGGGCCATCCGATAGGCTCCGCGCATGAGCCGGATCGCCGTCGCCGCCCTCCTCGCCCTCCTCTCCACCGCCGCCTCCGCCCGCGAGGTCGAGGGGGTGAAGCTCCCCGACACCCTCGACGCCGGAGGGAGGACGCTCGTCTTGAACGGCGCGGGCATTCGCAAGAAGTCCTTCCTCAAGGTGAAGGTCTACGTGGGCGCGCTGTACCTCGCGTCGCGCTCCAGGGACGCCCAGGCCATCGTGGCCTCGGACGAGCCCAGGGCCGTGCGCATGGCCTTCCTGCGCAACGTGGACCGGGACAAGATCCTCGACGCCTTCAAGGAGGGGTTCGAGAACAACTCGAAGGCCCAGCTCGGGCAGCTCCTCCCGAAGCTCGAGCTGCTCCGGCCGGCCATCCCGGCGGAGATCAAGGAGCGCCAGGTGCTGTCGGTCGTCTACGAGCCCGGCAAGGGGAGCACGGTCGGCGTCGAGGGCGGCAAGGAGGTGACGGTCGAGGGCAAGGACTTCGCCGACGCCCTCTTCCGCAACTGGCTCGGCAAGGAGCCGGCCGACTCGGACCTCAAGGAGGGCATGCTCGGGGGCGGGTGACCGGCCGGGTCAGCGGCGGCGGCTCGCGCTCACGGCGAGCAGCGCCACCGCGCGCTTCACGGCGACGCCGAAGGGCTCGCCGAACTCGGCCATGCGGTGCTCGGTGGCCGCCGCGAGCAGCGAGCGCACGTCCTCGCTCGGATGGAGCCCGTACCCCTCGATGAGCTCGTCCACCTGCAGAACGCCGGTGGTCATGTCGTCCGCCCGCGCCAGACCCGCCATCGCCCGACCCGCCCTTTCCGCCGAACGGCGGAAACGAGCCTAGCAGCCCGGGCGGCGGGCGCAAGAAAGCGCTCGATATCGCGCCCGCTACCTCTCGTCCGCCTCCTGGCCCACGGCCACCGCGCCTCCTCCGGCGGCGGCCGCGAGGAGCTCGTCCAGCTTCGCGAGGAGGTCGCGGTTTCCGTCCTGCCCGTAGCGGGCGAGGGCCTTCTCGAAGTCGGGGACCGCCTCCAGGAAGCGTCCGAGCGAGGCGGGCGTGAGCTCGTCGGCGTGCAGTCCGTACCCCTCCGCCTCGAGGTACCGCGCGTTCAGGACCTGCTCGAACTGCTTCTTCACCGGCACGGAGAGCATGGGCCGGTGCAGGTACACCGCCTCGCCCATGAGCGTGAACCCGCCGTTCGAGACGACGCCGCGGGCGGTGCGCAGGTCGTCGATGAAGCCCGTCTCCGAGAAGGGGCGGAAGCGGAGGTTCCCCTCCACGACCTCCGACCGGATCTCGCGCCGCACCCCGTAGATGCGGCACTCGACGCCGGAGCGGCGCAGCACCTCCAGCATGGAGCCGTAGGAGGTGGACGTCTGGTAGACGAGGAGGTGCCCACCGGGCTCGGGGCGCGCATCGAGGATCTCGGAGCGCAGCACCGGCGGGTGGAGCGTCGTCCGGGGCTTCGTCACGGGCGGGCGGAAGAAGCTGGTGACGAGGTAGTGGAAGCAGCCGGGCAGCTTCGCCTTGACGATGGCCTTCGCGAGGCGGTAGGCGCGCTCGTGGCCGGCGATGATCTCGGGGCGGTGGGCGCAGCGGTTCAGGATCTGCTGGTTGTCGATCGAGATCACCGGGAGCAGGCGCGACTTCGCGAAGGTCCAGCTCCAGCTCTCGAAGTCGCTGATCACCACCTCGGGGTCGAACCGGGTCGCGAGTTCCAGGTAGGCACGGACGTTCTTGGGCCAGCCGCCGGTGAGCGCGCCCTTGACGTTCCGGAGGAAGGTCCGGAAGTTCCGGACCTCGTTCGCCTCGTAGACGATCGAGAGCCCCCAGATGCGCTTCACGCCGAGGTGGTCGCTCTCGCGGGCCTTGAGGTAGTCGTGGGCCCGGCCCGACACGACCACCTGCACGTCGTGGCGTTTCGTGAGCTCGTCGAGGACCACGCGCGAGCGCATGGCATGGCCCATCCCCTCCCCCGTCACGCCGTAGAGGATGCGCATCGATGGAGTCTAACCCGGGTGGCGCCCCCGGATGGGTCCGCCCCGTTGCCTGGACGGCCGCGGCGGCCATGCCGAAGAGGAAGGCCGGAGCGAAGAGGCGGGCGCCGGCGGCACCAAGGGCGGGCGGAGGCCGGGCCGACTCCCGGGCGAGGCGGTAGGGACGGCGCTATGTCGGGCCTCTCTCGCCGGAGACTCCACGTGCCCTTCGCCACCCTTCCCGAGTCGCCGCTCGCGCCCGGCCGCGGGCGCGCCGTCGTCCACTACCGCGAGCGCGGCATCGGGCCCGCGGTGGTCCTGCTCCACGGCGGCTGGGGTTACGAGGCGTACCCCTTCGACGCGCAGCTCGACGCGCTCGGCGGGAGCCATCGCGTCCTCGCCCCCGATCGCACCGGCTACGGGCGCTCGGGCCGCCTCGCGGAGCTGCCGGACGGCTTCCACCGGCCGATGGCCGAGGAGACGGTCCGGCTGCTCGATGCCCTCGGAATCGAGCGGGCGGCGCTGTGGGGCCACAGCGATGGAGCGGTGGTGGCGGCGTGGGCGGCCATCCTCTTCCCGGATCGGGTGGCGGCCGCCCTGCTCGAGGCCTTCCACTTCTGGAAGGCGAAGCCTCGCTCCGTCGAGTTCTTCCGGACCGGGGCCGAGTCCCCGGAGCGCTTCGGCGAGGAGGTCTGCCGGGCGCTCGTCCGCGATCACGGAGAGGCGGACTGGCGCGGGGTCGTCGGCATGGGCGCGCGGGCCTGGCTGCGCATCATCGGCGAGGGGATGCGGGACGGCGCGGATCTCCTCGGCGGCCGCATCGGCGAGATCACCTGTCCCGTCCTCCTCGTCCACGGGACCCGCGACCCGCGCACCGAGCCCGGCGAGATCGAGGCGGCGGCCCGCGCGCTGCCCGCGGCGCGGGTGCGCCTCCTCGAGACCGGCCATTCCCCGCACACGAGCGCCCGGTCCGCCGCCGCGTGCACCCGCCTCGCGGTGGAGTTCCTCCGCGAGGTGCTCGGCGGCTGACTGCACGAGCGGCGGCGGGAGGACCTGCACGCTCGTGCTCGCTCGAAAGTCGCTTCCGTTGCCGATTGGCGCGGCGGTTCCGACCGCGCGTGGCCCGGCAAGCCGGGCCAGTCGCTTCGCGCCTGGCTTGACCAGCTTGCATGTGGCTGGCGTACTGGGGCCGGGCCCCGTACTACGCAGCTCCGCTCGCTGCGCGCGAACGTGCAGGTCCTCCCGCCGCCTCCCTTGCGCTCGCGACGCCTTGCCCCGAGGACACCCCACGGGGACTCACGCGCACCGGCCCGCCCCGCTACATCACAGAGCGTCTCCCTCGACCCGGAGGAACGCATGCGCCCAGCTCTCGCCCTCGTCACGCTCGCCCTCGGCCTCTCCGGCCACGCCCTCGCGGTCGACCCGAGAACCGAGACCGTCACCTACAGCAGCGGCGCGGAGCGGGTGTCCGGCTACCTCGCCCAGCCGGAGGCCGGCGGAAAGCGCCCCGCGCTCGTCGTCATCCACGAGTGGTGGGGTCAGAACGACTGGGTGAGGGAGAAGGCGCGCGCCTTCGCGGCCAAGGGATACGTGGCCCTCGCCGTCGACCTGTACCGCGGCCCGGCGGCGAGCGACCCCGACACCGCCCACCAGCTCATGCGCGGGCTCCCGGAGGACCGGGCGGCGCGCGACCTCGAGGCGGCCTTCGCGTACCTCGCCTCCCGCCCCGACGTGGACGCGCGGCGCATCGGCGCCGTGGGCTGGTGCATGGGGGGCGGATACTCCCTCGCGCTCGCCCTCGAGGAGCCGAGGCTCGCCGCCGCGGTCGTCTACTACGGGCGACTCGCCACCGACGCCGCGGCCATCCGCAAGATCAGGGCGAAGCTGCTCGGCAACTTCGGCGAGGAGGACAAGGGCATCCCGCCCGACAGCGTCCGCGCCTTCGAGGCCCAGGCGCGCAAGGAGGGCGTGTCCGCCGACTTCAAGATCTACCCCGGGGCCGGTCACGGCTTCGCCTCCTCGAGCGACCCGGCCGTGTTCCGGCCCGACGCGGCGAGGGACGCCGACGCCCGGACCGATGCCTTCCTCGCCAAGGCGCTCGCGCCCCGAGGGGGCTAGGGCTCGAGCGGCCTCTCCATCGGCGGGCCGCTCGCGAGGTCCGCGAGCGCCTCGAGGAGGACGTGCACGCCCCGGTGCAGGTCCGCGACGTCGATGCGCTCGTCGGAGCTGTGGCCGGTGTAGGGCTTGCCCGGGAACCACATCCCGAAGGCGATGGCGTCGGGGAGCCGCTTCGCGTACGTGCCGCCGCCCGACACGGCCGGCGGGTCGTCGCGGCCGGTGGCGCGCCGGTATGCTGCGCGGAGCCGCAGGACGAGCTTCCCGGCCGGGTCGAAGGCGAGCGGCTCGTCGTCGAAGTAGCCGTCCACCTCCAGGGCAGCGCCCCTGCGCGTGGCGAGATCCGCCACGACCCTCGCGAGGTGCTCGCGAAGCTGCGGCCCGGTGAGCGGCGGCGGGCGGCGCAGGTTCACGACGAGCTGGAGGCGCCCGCCCTTCCTCTCGTCCGGCCCGAGCTGGGCGACGTTGACGGCGTACCGCCCCCACACCGGATCGTTCCGCGTGAGGCCGAGGCCGGTGCCGTGGAGGTCCTGTCCGGCGAGCCGGGCCAGGGCGAGGAGATCGGCGGCCGGGCCCACCGGCAGCTCGCCGTCCACGAGGAAGGCGAGGGCGACGAGGGCGTTGCGACCGCTCTCGAGGCTCACCCCGGCATGCGCTGCCCGGCCGTGGACGGTGACGGCGAGATCGCGCGCCCGCGCCTCGACCTCGAGGCGCGTGCCATCGGGCATGGGACGGGAGCGCAGCCGCGCGAGGAGCGGCTCCCAGTCCGGCTCGCCCTCCCGCCAGCGCAGCGCCAGCCGGGCGCGATCCGGGACGATGGAGGGAGCGACGCCGGCGGTCGCCGACACCACCTCCCAGGGCCTCGCCGGGCCACCGCGCGGGGCGTTCGCCGCCCACACCCGGAGCGCGTTCCACGCCTTCTCCCCGACGACCACGGGAAACTCCGAGTCGAGCACCAGCGCCAGGCGGGGCGGGGCGTTCGCGGCCAGGTACGCCTTCACGTCGTTCCCGCCGCTCTCCTCGTCGCTCCCGACGAGGAGCCGGATCGCGTGCGAGCGGGGCGGACCGGCGTCGGCGAGCGCCCTCATGGCGAGGAGCGCCTGGACGAGCGGCCCCTTGTCGTCGGCGGCGCCGCGGCCGTGCAGCACCCCGTTCTCGACGGCGCAGGCGAAGGCCGATCGCCGGCCGTCGACGTCCTCCACCGGCTGGACGTCGCCGTGGACGACGAGGCCCAGCACGGGCGCGCCCGGCGGGCCCGGGAGGTCGATCTCGGAGACCGTCCCCGCGTCCCGGAAGGAGAAGCCCAGGTCGCGCGCCGTTCGCGCGAGCCAGGCCTTCTGCGCGGCGTGGGCGGCGGCGTTGCCCTCCACCGTGGCGAATCCGATGGCCTCGCAGAGGAGCGGCACCAGCCGGCCGGAGAGCGCGGCGTCGTAGCGCGCGCGCGCCGCGCCCGCCGGGTCCGCGGCGGCGAGGAGTGCGAGGACGATCTGGATCGGCACCGGGACCTCCAGCAGGGAATCGCAACGCAGGGTAGTATGCGATCGACGCCGGGGTTTCGCCGCGAGATCCAGGGGTGGGAATCGAGAGACAGGACACCCAGCGCGAGGGGGCGCGACCGCGCCGGCACGCGCCGGGCTTCCTGCGCACCCGCTTCTGGCTGGTCGCGGCCTTCGGCGCCGTGGCCACCGGCTTCGTCGGCATGGGCCTCGTCGTCGCGCTCGCCCTGAAGCCGAACGCCGAGCGGGCGAACGAGATCGCGCTCGGCTACGGCGAGCGCATCGACCTCCTCGTCGAGCTGAGGGGGGCGATCCGGGCGGTGCGCGACGTGGCGGGGCGCGCGACGACGGGGCCGCGCCGCCTCGACGCGCGCACGCTCGAGATGCTCCGCTCGGATCTCGACCAGGCCGGAGGCGAGGTGACCCGCCTCGCGTCGCGCTACGGCGCGCTCGCCGACCTCCCCGAGGAGCAGGCCAGCTGGCAGCCCCTGCGCGCGCGCGACCTGCCGGACCTGCTCGCGCTGGCCGGGGCCGCGCTCTCGGCCGGGAGCCGCGACGAGGCCGACCAGCGCTTCGCCTCCTTCCGGGAGGTGGCGACCCGCGCCGACCAGGCCGTCGAGCGGCTCGTTCGCATGGAGGGGGCCGAGGCCCAGTCGGCCGCCGCCCGCATCGACAGGTCCCTGCGCGCCCTCACGGCGACGGCCCTGGTGCTCGGCGCGTCGGGCAGTCTCGCCGCCGTGCTCATGCTCGTCCTCGCGCTCTCCGCCGCGGGGCGCTACGCCACGGCGCTCGAGGAGCGGGCCGTCGAGATGGAGGCCTTCGCCGGCCGCGTCGCACACGATCTGCGCAGCCCGCTTCAGCCCATCCGGCTCGCGCTCGGCGCGGTGGCGCGGGGGGTCGAGGACCCGCGCCTCCGCGCCACCTGCGACCGGGCCGAGCGCAGCGTGGCGCGCCTCGGGCGCTTCATCGACGACCTCCTCGAGTTCTCTCGCGCCGCCGGCCACCCGCAACCGGACGCGGCCAGCGCCGTCGCCGGCGTCATCGAGGAGCTGCGGGACGAGCTCGAGCCGCGTGCCGCCGACACGGACGTGTCGCTCGACATGCAGGCGGAGCCCGGGCTCACGGTCTCGATGGCGCCCGGAGCGCTGCGAGCCGTGGTGGCCAACCTGGTGGAGAACGCCCTCAAGTACCTGGGGTCGGCGGCGGAGCGCCGCATCGAGGTCCGCGCCCGCGGCGAGGGGTCCGAGGCGCTCCTGTCGGTGCGCGACACGGGCCCGGGCATCCCGGACGACGCCCTCCCGCACCTCTTCGACCTCCACTACCGCGCCGCCCGCCAAGGCGGCGGCTTCGGGATCGGCCTCGCCACGGTGAAGCGGCTCGTGGACGCGCACGGGGGCCGCATCTCGGTCGAGAGCGCGCCGGGGGTGGGCACGACCTTCCTCGTGGCGCTGCCGCGCGCGCGGGCCGCCTAGCGCCCGCGCGCGGGAGGTCGTCGACGGCCCGGATCGAGGCCCGGACCCGATCAGAAGACGGCGCCCAGCGCGACTCCGCCCCACGCGTAGAACCCACCGTTGCCGAACAGCGGGGTGAAGGCCACGCGGAGGTTGAAGCCGCCCGTCAAGGGCGCAAGGCGGTATCCGAGGATGGCCGTGCCGACGACGCCGCTCCCGAACGCCCTGACGCCCGCGCTGGTCGAGCTGACCGATGCCGACGCGAAGACCACACCGGCGCCGAGCTCGAGGGCATGGCTGCCGGAGCGCACGCCCAGCCAGCTCGCGGTGAGCGGGAAGGTCGCCAGGCTCACCGAGGTGCCCAGGAAGTCGCTCACTCTCGTGTAGCCGCCGCCCACCCTGAGCGAGACGTCGTCGGTGACGAACCGCTCGTAGTTCAGGGACCAGATGCCGGCATTGCCGCCGAGCTCGACGTACAGGCCGTTCCTCGCCGTCCGTTCCTGGGCGCGCGCCGCCAGCGGCGCGAGGAGGAGAAGCCCTGCTGCGATCCATGCACGGCGCATCTTCCATCTCCCTTGGGTGAACGGTGCGTGGTCGTCGACACTGCGGGTCGCAGGATCACCCAAATGGGTGTAGCAGGGCAAGCCCCCCCCCGCGGCGGAGCTACCCGGGCGCGTCCGCGGACGGATCAGCGGATGCCCTTCTCGATGAGCGGCACCAGCTGCCCGATGGTCTTCGGCGTGACCACGCCCGCGCCGGTGTTGATGCTCAGGCCGGCGAAGCCGTATCTCTTCGACAGCACGCACTGGGCCACCGGCAGGAAGCCCTGCAGGTAGAGCTGCTGGTCCAGCACCACGCTGACGTAGCCCTTCTTCAGCCCCTCGATGGTCGCCGGCGCGAGGTCGATGCCGCCCGCGGTGACGGCGCCCGGCTTCTTGCCGGCCTGCTCGAGCGCCTTGCCGATGAAGGCGGTGACGTTGCCGTGCTGCGTGCCGATGGCCTTCACGTTGGGGTGCTTCTGGATGTACGCGGCCAGGATGGGCACCGCCAGCGAGCTGTCGTGGTCCACCTCGGGGCTGATCTCGATGTAGTCCACGTTCAGCCCGGCGGCCTTCAGCGTGTCGTAGAGCCCCTGGTCGCTCTTGCCGCGCTCGGCCTGGGCTCGCAGGCCGTACTCGAGCGCCTGGTCTCCCTTCTTGAGCCCGCCGTACTCGATCATCTTCTGCGCGGTCAGCTTGCCGCCCTCGTACAGATCGACGCCGGCGTAGCCGAAGCCGCTGGCGCCGTAGAGGTCCTTCAGCCTGGTGAGCGGCGAGTTGCCGGAGGTCACCACGATCCCGCGCTTCTCCGCGTCCGCCACCAGGGGCGCGAAGGCGTCGCTGCCGGGGTGCCCCATGATCTCGATGCAGGCGGGCGATGCGGCCAGCGCCTCGCGGAAGTGGTTCAGCATGACCTCCGGTTGCCAGCCCGAGTACTGCTCGACCAGCTTCACGCCGAAGGCCGCCGCGGCGGCACGGGCGCCGTTCGTGCGGGGCAGCGTGGAGCCGTCGCCGGGGTTGCCGCCCATCTGGAAGTACATGGTGATGCCCGCGCCCAGCGGTTCCTCGGCGTGGGCCAGGGCCGGGCCCAAGAGGACCAGGCCGATCGCTACGACGGTCGCTGCTACGTGCCTCATCGCTTGCCTCCTTTGCCATTCGACGCGTGAACCCCGCCGCCAGGCGGGATGGGAAACCCTCGGGAGAGGCGCCTCCGCGCGCCCTCGAGCCTGCCGCGCAAGGCCCGGGCCAGGGCCGCCCGGCGCTCCGGCTCCTCGATGAGCAGGTGGCCGATGACCGCCGCCAGGAACACGACGCCCACCACGGCCCGCACCCAGAAGCCCTGCAGCCCGGTGGCCACCAGCCCGGCCTCGACCATGCCGATGATGAACGAGCCGGCCACCGTGCCGATCACCGACGCCTGGCCGCCGAACACCGACGTGCCGCCGATGAACACGGCGGCCATGACCTCGAGCAGGTAGCCGCCGCCCTGGGTGTTGAAGAAGCTCCGGTTCTCGAGCGTGAGCAGCACCGAGGCGAAGGCCGCCATCAGGCCCATCAGCACGAAGGCGCGGGTCTTCTCGCGCGCCACGTTCACGCCCACGACCTCGGCCACGCGCGCGTTGTCGCCGATGAAGAGCAGGTGCTCCCCGAAGCGGCGGCGATTCAGCACGAGCCAGAGCACGGCGGCGACCCCGAGCGCCCACAGCGCCTGCACCGGGACCGGCCCGAGGCGGCCGACCATCAGGTGCCAGACCGCGTACCCCTCCACCTCCCCCATCGAGTACGACAGCCCCTGCGAGAACACGGTGGTGAGCCCGCCCCACAGGAACTGCGTCGCCAGCGTGGCGATGATCGAGGGGATGCCGACGCGGGCGATGAGGAGGCCGTTCACGAATCCGACGAGGGCCCCGGCTCCCAGCGCCAGGAAGAGCCCCAGCCACGGCGATCCCAGGACGTGCGTGCAGTAGGCCAGCACCCACCCCGACAGCGCGATCACCGATGGGAACGAGAGGTCGATCTCGCCGGCCGCGATGACCAGGGTGAGCGCGACCGCCAGCACCAGGAGCGGTGGCACGGTGGTGAGGAACGACATGTAGATCCGGTAGCCGAGGAACACCTCGGGCGCGGCGGCCATGAACGTGGCCACGAGCGCCGCCAGCACGGCGAGGATGGGCAGCCCCTCCAGCCGCAGGAGACGCCTCCAGGTGGGCTCAGCGCCGGCCATGGGCGTGCCCCTCGTGCAGAGCGATCATCCGGGCGGTGAGATCGGCCAGGCTGATCTCGCCCCGGGCGAACTCCCCGACCACCCTGCCGCGGTCGAGGATCAGCAACCGGTCGGCCACCTCGTGGACGTTGGCCAGGTTGTGCTCGATGTAGATGCAGGCGTGGCCCCCGGCCTTCACGCCCTCGATGAAGGCGAGCACCTTGCGCACCTCGTTCACGGCGAGAGCCGTGGTCGGCTCGTCGAGCACGATCAGGTCAGCCTCGAAGTACATGGCACGCGCGATGGCGATGCCCTGCCGCTCGCCGCCGGACAGGTCGCGCGCGGTCGAGTCCGCCGTGATGCCCTCGCCCCGGAAGCCGATGGCCTGGCGCAGGAGCCGGTCGGCGATCCGCTTCTCCTCGTCCACGTCGATGAAGCCGAGGCGGCCGACGATCTGCCGGCCGACGAAGAGGTTGCGCCAGAGGGGCTGCTTCTCCCCCAGCGTCTGCCCCTGGTGAACGGTCTCGATGCGCAGCTCGTGGGCCATGCGCGCCGAGTAGTGGTCGAGGTCGACGGGCCGATCGCGCACCCAGATGCTCCCGGCGGTGGGGCGGAGCACGCCGCTCACGATCTTGATGAGGGTGGACTTGCCCGCGCCGTTGTCGCCCAGCAGTCCGACGATCTCGTTGCGGCCGACCCGGAAGTCGACCTGGGAGAGCGCCTGCACCTTCCCGAAGGTCATGTCGACCTGGTCGAGACGGACGACGTGGCGCCAGCCCTGCGGGGCCGCCTGCCCGGCCGGGGCCGGCTCTTGGAGGTTCATGGTCGACCCTTCGAGGCCACATTCTTCACCGATCTCGCGCGCGGGCAGGCGATCCGATTTGGGGCGGATGGGGGGTACGGCCCGCGGCTCGGGGCCGATGACCCCCGTTCGAGGCAGCCGGCTCGACGCCGGTTCGGGCGCCCGGCAGCCCGACGGTCAGAACGGATGCGCGAACAGCCCGGAGCGCAGCTTCGGCTCGAACCAGGTGCTCTTCGGCGGCATGAGGAGCCCGGCGTC